>ERZ836441.2861-NODE-2861-length-12733-cov-14.949046_pt1 | contig 12733 bp, 10 predicted proteins | sample MGYA00519686_ERZ836441 | MGnify/ENA primary metagenome ERZ836441 (study PRJEB31850, sample SAMEA3708800) | human gut metagenome | biome: human gut; feature: human-associated habitat; material: faeces | place: China | collected 2014 ... | reverse complement strand
ACTGCCCGGTCACGCCGGTGGTTCAAATGCTGCAGGGCAAATGGAAACTCCAAATTCTCTATGAACTATGCATCAAGTGTCCCATGCGGTTTGGGGAACTGAAAAAAGTTCTCAAGCCCATCACCAACACAGCTCTGACCAACGCCCTGAAGGATCTGGAAGCGGATGAATTGGTTCAGCGTATCCAATATAATGAAATACCCCTGCGAGTAGAATACTCCCTAACACTGAAAGGGCAAGATTTGTTGCCGGTATTTTATGCCATTATGCAGTGGGGAATAAAATATATCCCTTGAATTTCTAAAACAAATGATTTCAAAAAGTTACTGGTGTAATTTACCCTTGACAAATCTCGTCACAATGTTCCTTTGACTTCGACCAGCAACTTTTTCATCAGTTTTTGCTTTCCTTCTTCATCAGATGGGCAAAGTTGGTTGTAGTCATAACAAAGATCCTTTGTCCGAGCCAGATCATCTGATAGCTCTTTAGATCATTCGCATCATGAAGCATTTGCTTCAGCATTTTTTCCTTTTCTGTCATTCTGGCTCACCCTCATCTCCGAAAGGTCCGGATTTGGGACTTATCGTACCATAACGCAAAAGCGTTTGCTACTGAAATTGCCGACAGGGATATCTGCGTATCAGCAGAAAAAGTGACCGCACAGGGAGTGCTGCTCGGCAACCTCAGAAAACGACAAATGAGCCGCTTTGACAAGCGGACGTCCGGCGTTTCGGCAGCACGCAAAGCACGCCGGGGGTAGTGATACCACCCCCACCTCGCACGTTCAGAAAGTACTGCGCACAGAGTGAAAAAACAGCGACATCACCAAGTTGCAAACAGATCACGCAGCCCAGCGGGGCCGCGGCGCCTCGGAACAGCGACGCACATGAGCGCATCGCTGTCCCGGAGGCTCTTTGCGTTCTTCGGGAGTACCCTCGACCCAGACCTCAAAGGGGCAAAGTACGCCGTTTTACCCCCTGACCACGCAGGGGTTCCAAAACGCATGAAACAGTCCGAGGGTAGTGATACCACCCCCATCCGAAATGCCCCATGTTTCGCCCTGTGAACGCCTGTGTGCGATCCTTTGAGCAAAGCCGAGCGTGTACCCACTTTTGCCCGTGAAAGCGAACGTGGGGCGTTTGTGCGAGAAGTTGAAAAGCGGAATGAAAAGCGGTTGGGAGATAAAATTTATGGTAGCAACTTTGCAGGATTTTCTCCCTCTGCTGATGGTGATGGGTCACAGAGAACCGGGAAATGTATGTATATAAAAGCGTGGCGGAATCAAGGGTTACAAATGCTTACCACATAATCCATGGCGCACTCACCGAATCACGCAGCCCGGCGGGGCCGCGACGCCTCGGAACAGCGACGCGCATGAGCGCATCGCTGTCCCGCAGGCTCTCTGCGTTCTTCGGGAGTACACCAGATCAAGACCCCAGAACCGGCAAAGTTTGCCGTTTTGACACCCGGCCCGGGGATGTTTGTGAACGTGCGGAACGCTCCGAGGGTAGTGATAGCACCCTCTGTCCGAAACGCCCCTGTTTCGGCGTGTAAGCCGCTGTGTGCGCGGTTAGGGGCTGGGGTGGCGTGTGTACCCGATTTCATCCGCGAAAGCGAATGTGGGCCATTTGTGCCAGAGGTGTTGAAGCCCGTATGGCCGATGCATTGGAAGCATTGATATGACTGCATTTCTTGCGCTTTTCGATCCTTTTTCGAGGACGAAAAAGAAAGCAGGATAAAGGGCTGGCGTCGGAACCGACGCTTTGCCCAATCACTTCTGCCCGCAGTGCGGGCAGTTGACGGGGGTTTCAGCGCAGTCGGTTGTGGCGCCTTTTGAAGAAAATTTCAGAGCGGCTGGCGTCTTGGTTCCCGCAAACGCAGATGTCCCAAGGATTTTGGTGGTGCCTTGTGGCCGTTTCGGAAGGAAATCGAGGTAATCACCTTCGCGTGATCAATGGTGCAGGGCAAGCGTGTTTTGAGTCACCGCAGTCAATGAAAAGAAACTTTCGACCGTTCAAAAATCGCACCGCTGTAACCAAAGAAGAGCGTCTCCGGCAGCGCAGAAATTGCGCCGCCATAGACAAAGATAGGGCGTCCCCTTCAAATGATAACTTTCTGATAACTGTTCCGTTTTCTGGTAGCTTTTCCCTCTTGGCTACGGTATTGTTCGTTGCGAAAGGGGCTGATACCATGCCAAAACGACGAGCAAACGGAGAAGGCAATATCCGAAAGCGCAAGGATGGACGATGGGAGGGCCGCTACACAGTCGGCCACGATCCGGAAACCGGCAAAGCCATCATCAAAAATGTCCTCGGCAAGACACAGGCAGAAGTCAAGGAAAAGCTGAAGAAAGCCATCGAGGAAAACGTGGGCATCGACTACGGGCGGGCCAAGACCTACACGGTGGGTAACTGGTTAGAAGTGTGGTACGAGAACTATGCCAAAATCAAAATGCGCCCATCCACCTACCTGACCTATCATGGCTACATCGAAAACCACATCAAGCCGCAGCTCGGAAAGATCCCGTTGAATAATCTGACGACGCTGCATCTGCAACAGTTCTACAAGAAATTGTTGGCGGAAGGGCGGGTAGAGCGAATCGAAGCACAGAAGCAGCCCAAGGGACTGAGCGCCAAAACAGTACGCAACATCCATCAGATCATTTCCTCTGCCCTGAAGCTGGCAGTCGAGCAGCGGCTGATCGCCCGCAATCCGGCAGACGGCTGCGCATTGCCGAAGGCGGAGCGCAAGGAAATGCAGACGCTTCCTGTTGAGCAGCTGACGTCCTTCCTCCGCGAGGCAAAAGACAGCGGCGTGTTCGCCCTGTACTACATCGACCTGACCACCGGCCTGCGGCGGGGCGAGTTGCTCGGATTAAAATGGTCGGACATTGATTTGGAAAAAGGAGACCTTCGGGTTCAACGGCAGATCGGGCGCATCAACGGCAAGATCATTGAGATGCCGCTGAAAACAAAAAACGCCTACCGTACCCTGCCGCTGTCGGCAGATGCGATCAGCGTTCTGATGCAACAAAGAAGAAAAACGGGTAACAGTGAGTGGGTATTCCCGTCACCAACAGGAGGCCCCATGTCACCGGACAGCGTGCTGCACATGCTGCACCGAGTCCTGAAGCGGACAGGGCTGCCAAAGGTGCGTTTCCATGACCTGCGCCACACCTTCGCAACGCTGGCTCTACAAAACGGTGTGGACATCAAAACCGTATCTGGCATGCTGGGGCATTTTTCGGCAGGCTTCACACTGGACACCTACGCTCATGTAACGACCTCTGCCAAGCGTGAAGCGGCAAAGACAATGGGTAACATCCTCTCTGGTGCGGTATAGTGCTTTCCGCTATCCGCTCCCGTTGGGGTCAGCGTTTGGGTCAGAAAAAACGGCAAGTAAGTTATTGGGCGCAAAAGTGCGGAAAAAGTCCTGATTTCGCAAGAAATCAGGACTTTCTGGTTGCGGAGACAGGACTCGAACCTGCGACCTCCGGGTTATGAGGCAGTCTCAAGCACAAATCGGAGCCATTTCGGCTCCGATTTGTGCTATTTGCCATCATTCGTTCGGCGGATTTTTCCATTGTTTCCGTCCAGACCTGCCCGCTTTTTTCGGATTCTGGGTCAAAACTGGGTCAAGAGTTGAAAAACCAATAAGGCCCTCTTGCACCGGAAAGACAACTGTGTCATAATGAAGCAGAAAATGGAGGAGGAAGTGGGGCATTATGAAGCTACGGGATCTTTCCAGACGTATTCGGGAAGAAGATCGACCGGATATTTCCTTTGCACTCCAGGGAGGTATGGAGCTTTCTGATATAAATACCGACTGGCTGGCAGATTTTCCGGAGACAGTGTATATTGCCAATAGTCAGTCCGTCATTTTTGGGAAAGTACAGAAAGAAACACTTTTATATCTGATCGCCCGTCAGCGGGAATTTCAGTTTCGACAGATCCTGGATAGTATGAATGACGGCGTGATCGCCGTAGACGAGACCGGGCGGATCTTCTATGCCAATCCAGCTTATGTTTCCATTTTGGGCGTACCTCTGCGGCGGATCATGGGGAAGCGGATCCAAAGCATCGAGCCGACATCGCTTCTGAGCCAAACGGTAGAAAAGAAGATCCCTCTGACCAGTGAAAAACAGATCATACCCTCTATCAAAAAGTATGTTTCTCTACGGGCAGTTCCTTTGTGGGATGGAGAAACATTTTTGGGTGCGGTCTCGATCTTTCAAGATGTGACCAAGCTCCACAGGTTGGGCCAGGAGGTCCAGCAGATGTCCGATATTGTAGATGAGTATTCACATCGTATTCGCAGTCAAGAGATCGCGGAAAAAATGCGGATCACATCATATAACAAAGCCTTTCAGACGCTTATTCAGAAGGTTGCAACTGTGGCCCTGACGGATGTACCAATGCTGATCCAGGGAGAGAGTGGCACCGGGAAGAGTGCCATGGCATACTACTTGCATCAGTGCAGTGGCCGCAGGGAAAAGCCATTTTTGGTGATGAACTGCGCAGCCATTCCTCAAAATATGATGGAGAGTGAGCTTTTTGGCGATAATGAGCGACCGGGTAAGCTGATGCTGGCGGATGGCGGAACGCTGTTCCTGGACGAGGTGGAAGAACTGACGCTCCCGGCGCAGTCCCGGCTCCTGCACTACATTGGGCAAAACAGAGACAACAATATCGGCGAACGCACGGCTGCTTTACCAGATACGCGGATCATTGCATCCGCTGGTCAGGCGTTGGAACCACTGGTGGATACAAAACACTTCCGTCGGGAATTGTTTTTTCAACTGAGCACCATTGCAGTCACCCTGCCGCCGCTGCGAGAGCGGCGGGATGACATTATCCCGCTGGCGAATCAATTCCTTTCGGACTACAATGAAAAATACCATCGTGACGTGATGTTTTCCTCCCAGGTCTATCAAGATCTGCAAAAATACGATTGGCCGGGAAATTTACAGGAGCTGAAGAGCTATGTAGAACGAGCGGTCATTTTGTCGGATAACGGCCTGCCGATCATTGAACTGTCCTGTGACCAGAAAGATGCGCAAGCAGAGGGAGCGGAGGATGACTGGAAGAAGCTCAGGGATCGTCCCTTGGCGGAGCAGATGCAGGAGTTTGAACAGCGGGTGATCCGAGAGACCTTGAAGGCATGTGGCGGCAACCGCACAGAGGCCATGCGGCGTTTAGGCTTGAGCAGAAGAACTTTTTACCGGAAGTGTGAAAAGTTGGAAGGACCGCCGAGTGCCAAAAAGTAAACGGTGTCACAAAGTAAACACACAATAGTGCCAACTTTGGCACTATTGTGTGTTTCTTTTTTCAAAAGTGCTGCCTGGATTTTTTTATATTCTACAAAAGACATCGAAAATACTCTTTGCTACAATGATATCGTCAAAAGAATGAGACCGAGCACAGTAAAAAGGAGATGTTAAGAGTGAAAAAAGTATCCATTGGAGGCGGACAGGGTTTCTGGGGCGACAGTCCTGACGCTGCTATCCACATGATTCGTCACGGCAACCTGAATTACATGGCTTGCGACTATTTGGCGGAGCTGACTTTGTCGATCATGCAGCGTCAGAAGATGAAGAATCCCGCTGCCGGTTACGCCAGAGATTTCATCAGCTTGATGAAAGAGATCGGAAAAGAGGCCTATGAAAAGAAGATCGGCATCATTACCAATGCCGGCGGCATGAATATCACCGGCGCTGTGGACGCTCTGAAGGCTGTGGCCGAGGAACAGGAGATGCACGGCTACAAGATCGGTTATGTCACCGGTGACGATCTGCTGGATCAGATCCCTCAGATGATCGCTGACGGCTGCGAGTTCAAAAATATGGACGATGTGGGCGATTTCAATGAGATCAAGGACAAGCTTGTGAATGCCAATGTCTACTATGGACGGAAACCGATCATGGAGTGTCTGGCCCAGGGCGCAAATACTGTGCTGACCGGCCGCGCCGCAGACAGCGCAATGTTCCTGGCACCTCTGGCTTATGAGTTTGGCTGGAAAGATAACGATTTGGACAATTTGGCCCGGGGCATTATGGCCGGTCATCTGCTGGAATGTGGCGGGCAGGGCTCCGGCGGTAACTTCCAGTATGACTGGCGCAGTGTGCCCGACATGGATCAGTTGGGTTTCCCCATCGCTGAGCTGACGGAAGAGGACTTCCACATTACGAAGGCTCCTGATTGCGGCGGCCTGATCTCTGAGCAGAGCTGCAAGGAACAGTTCCTCTATGAGGTCCATGACCCTGCCAATTATATCACCCCTGATGTCACTGTGGACATTAGCCATGCGACCCTGACGCAGGACGGCGATAACCGTGTCCGCGTGGGCAATGTCAAGGGCAAAGCCAGACCGGATCAACTGAAGCTGTGTCTGGGCTATCACGCCGGCTACAAGGTAGTCACGTATCTGTCCTTCGCCTGGCCTGATGCCTACGAAAAGGCCCAGTATGCTGCGGAGATCCTGATGAAGAAGATGAAACGCAAGGGAATGCAGTATGAGGATCTGCGCATCGACTATGTGGGACTCAATGCCTTGCATCTGGATGTGGCAGAGATCGATGATGACCTCATTAAGCGCACCAACGAGGTGGTGTTGCGCATTGCCATCCGCACCAAGGAAAAACGGGACGCCCAGCTCATCATTCCCGAGATCAGCCCCTTGCAGCTCAATGGACCTCCGGGAGCGTCTTTCTTTGGCGGTCGCGCTCATGTGACGGATGTTATTGGACTGTGGCCCACGCTGATCCCCAGAGACGCCGTGAAGCTGGAGTCTCACATTCTGGAGGTGAAATAAAATGGCATTGGTTTATCTCAATACGCTGGCTCATGGCCGCAGCGGTGACAAGGGCGATACCAGCAATGTCTGCGTGTATGCCCGAGATCCCAAAGACTATGAATTTCTCAAACGGGTATTGACCGTGGAGCGGGTGAAGGAATACTTCGGTGATATGGTCAAGGGAGAGATCACTCGTTATGATGTGGACAGCCTGTGCGGTATGAACTTCGTCATGAAGCACGCACTGGGCGGCGGTGCTACACATTCTCTCCGCCTGGATACTTTAGGTAAATCGATGGGTTCTGCCTTCATGCGGATGAAGGTAGATACAAACTGGTAATAAAGCTGAAAGAGGAGAACAAAAATGAAAACGAATCAGTATTCTGGCTTTCATAAACTGATTATGGAGCAGCGCGCTGCTGAGGTGGCAGAGTTTGCCGGCCTGACGGAGGAAGAGGTCGGCCGGCTCACCACTCCCGGCGCCCTTAGCAATGAGGTAGCTGACCATGTGATCGAAAACGTCATTGGCACCTATCAGTTGCCTGTGGGCGTTGCGATGAATTTCCTCATCAATGGTAAGGAGTATGTGATCCCCATGGTACTGGAAGAGGCTTCCGTCGTAGCAGCCGCTTCTAATGCCGCTAAGATGGCCCGGACGGGCGGCGGCTTTACCACCAGCTACACGGGCAACATCATGATCGCTCAGGTCCAGTGCATCGGCGTGGCGAATCCCTTCTTCGCACGGCAGAATATCCTGCATCACAAGGATGAAATCCTGGCGATCGCCAATGAGAAGGATCCTATTCTGGTGAAGCTTACCGGTGGCGCCAAGGATATGGAGGTCCGCATCGTGGACTCCGAGATCGGACCTATGGTGGTAACTCATCTGCTGGTGGATACCGGCGATGCCATGGGCGCCAACGCCGTGAATACGATGGCCGAGGCTGTGGCTCCCACCATTGAGCGGCTTACCGGCGGCACTGTGAAGCTGCGGATCCTGTCCAATCTGGCGGATCACCGCTTGGCCCGTGCCACGGCTACCTTTACCAAAGAGGCCATCGGCGGTGAGGACGTGGTGGATGGTGTTGTGGCAGCCTATGCCTTTGCAGCAGCAGACCCCTATCGTGCGGCCACCAGCAATAAGGGCATCATGAATGGCATCGATCCTGTCGTGGTTGCCACCGGCAATGACTGGCGCGGCATGGAAGCGGGCGTCCATTCCTATTGCTCCAGAAATGGCCGCTACACCTCCCTGACCCGTTGGGAAAAGGATGCCAACGGTGACTTGACCGGCTCCATCGAACTGCCCACCCCCGTGGGTCTGGTGGGCGGTGCCACCAAGATCCATCCCGGCGCTCAGGCCTGCGTGAAGATCCTGGGTGTGACCACCGCAGCGGAACTGGCACAGGTCATCGCCGCTGTGGGACTGGCCCAGAACTTTGCCGCCATGCGCGCGCTGGCTACCGATGGTATCCAGAAGGGCCACATGAAGCTCCACGCCCGGAATCTGGCTACCGTGGCCGGTGCGACTGCTGAACAGTTGGATGCCGTGGTAGCCAAGATGGTGGCGGATAAGAAGGTCTCTGTGGACTATGCCAAGGAGATCCTGGCAAGTTTGAAGTAAATCCTTATCTTAACTGCGCGGCAGAATGCTCTGATTCCCCCTGTTAGAATCGATTTGTGTGTAAACTCAAATAAGCTAAGGAGGTTATTTATGAGGAAAGCAGATGAGCAAAAGGGACGGTATATGGAAGTATGGGGTGATACTGTTGTACCGGGACAACTGGCAGCATCCGCATTGATCTGTGTTGTTACCACGATGGCATTTTTCCTGGTTGGCCGAACGGTCCTACTGGGTGTGGATTCGCTGGAACCGGCTCTGGCAAAAGGCTATGCGCTTTTGGTCGGTATTTTGGGCACGTTTTTGGGCGCAGCAATCTGTGCCAAGAAATTTCCACCCAAGCGGAAAATCATGGTAGACTTTCAGGAGGAGAATATCGAGGATATTCTGGAAGCTGCCGGTATGACATTGGAAGAAGAGAGAGAAGCACTCAGCACAGCGTCTCCTGAATTGATCCGTGAGATGGAAAACTGCAATCTTTATTCTCTGCTGGCTCTGATCCCTGAGAATTCTCCAAATTTCAAACCTGAATATCGAATGAACGTATCTGGCGAGGAGGCGGAATAATAATGTCAACGATCTTAATGGCTATTGCTGCGGCTGTACTTGGCGGATTGATCTTTACCGTTGTCGGCATTATTCCCGGTACGGATGAGACCGCCACCATGGTACCTTTGACGATCATCCTGATCCTGGCCGGTGTGCCAGTGGGCGTGCTGTTTGCATGGGAAATTGGTATCATCGTTGCCATGCAGGTGTCCCATACGATCCCCACCGCCATGAGTGCCCTGCCGGGCAGTACGATGGCAGTCCCCATGGTATTGAACTGCTCGATCGCAAAACGGCTTGGTATCCCTCATATTGCCATGCGCAAAATGGCTGCTGGTTCTATTGTGGGCACTATCTTTGCTCTGCCTCTGGCCATCGTTGTGGCGCTGATCCTGTCCCCCTTGGGCGGAATGATCTCTGCACACTCCGGACTGATCTTTACCCTCTGCGCTCTGCTGATCGCCTACATGTCCTCTGCAAAATGGGGCGCGATGATCGCGATTGTTCCCTTCGCTATTTTCATCCAGGCCCTACAACGCATCGCAATCGAAGGACACGGCTCCACTGTATTTACCTCTATTTTCATGGGTATCACCATTGGCCCCATGATCTATGAATTGTTTGGCGCCATGATCCCCAGCCGCCGTAAGGAGTTTTCCAAGGATGACCCGAATGAGACTTGGCTGGCTCCTGATACGAAGGAAAAAATTTCCTTCTTCCCCAATCCCTTTAAACAGTTGACCAAAAAGCAAGTTGGCCTTTGCGCTGTCTGGTCTGCGATCTCAAGCGTCGGCTTTACAATGAGCCCCGTGGGTATGACCGTCCTCTCTGGCGAGGCTTCTTCTGGCCGCTGCAAGGAGCTGTATGACCGCATTACCACCAGCCTGTCTGTTGAGGACTCTACCTCCAACGCGACTTACGTCGCAGGCTTGATCGTTCCTCTGCTGGGCTTAGGCGGCGTGGCAGTCGGCGGTGTGGCTGGCGGTCCTGCGGCACCGTTATTCGCCTGTGCGCCCCGCTTTGAGATCGGTAATAATCTGGCTCAGATGATGAATATTTCCGATTACATCATTTTCGGCATCATCGGACTGATCGGCGGCGCTCTGGCAGCCTATCCCATCGCCATCCACAAGGCTCGCTCCTGGACGGAACTGATGCTTCGAAAAATCAGCCATGAAGCCCTGATCGGTGCGTTCTGCGGCCTGGTGGTGATGCTTGCCTTCTATGAGGCTGGTATTCTGGGTGTGTTCCTGGCTCTGACCATCGGACTGGTGGGCGGCTTCCTGCATACCGTGTTCGGCGTACATACCGGTATTCAGTTTATGACATACTACGCTTCCGCATGGATCGTGACCAACCTGCTCTCTCTGGCGTCCATTCTCAACTGAACCCGGCGGCATTTCTGCCAAAACACTTACCAAAGAGGAGGTGCTGCAAGCGCAGCACCTCCCTTTCCGTGATTTTTACAGATAGGATGTGAATTCTATGGCGGATCTGAGCGGGCAGCTGTTTCTGGTGAGCAAGCTGTTTCTCCTGATGTTGTTGGGGGTCCTGCTTCGGAAAAAGGAGATCATCCAAGAAACAGGGGAAAAGACACTTTCTGGGTTGATTCTGAATGCTGTGCTGCCTTGCAGCATCTTGATGTCCTTCTTGGGGGAGGTAACGCCGCAAAAGCTATGGCAATCACTGGATATTTTTCTGCTGTCTCTGGGGATCCAGGCGGCCAGTTATCTGTTGGCTCGGTTCCTGTATCAGAGATGCCAGCCGGAACACCGCAGCGTTATGAAGTATGCCACGATCTGTTCCAATTCCGGCACAATGGGGACACCGGTAGCCGAGGGTCTTTTTGGTATGGAAGGCGTGTTCCTTTCAGCTATTTTTCTGATCCCGCTTCGGATCGCCATGTGGACATTGGGTATCGCTTTTTTTACGGGAACACACGAAAAGGGCGTTTTTCGCCGCACGCTGACGCATCCATGCATTGTGGCCGTGCTGCTGGGTATTGTACTGATGCTGACACGGTTGCCTTTGCCAAGTCTGGTGACTGACTGCCTGCGCACGGTCGGGAACTGCAACGCGGCGCTGTCCATGATCCTCATCGGCAGCATTATGAGCCGGATGGATCTGCGGCTGGTGTGGCACAGGGATACGCTGTTTTACACAGCCGTCCGGCTGGTGCTGCTGCCTGCCGGGGTCCTGCTGGCCTGTCTGGTGCTGGAGCTGCCGCCTATGGTGCGAAATGTGTCTGTGATCCTCACGGCTATGCCGGCAGGGTCCACCACGTCCATCCTGGCATTGCAATATGGCTGCGATGCGCCCTTTGCCTCCGCTTGCACAGCGTTGACCACCGTGCTGTCCTTAGCGGCGGTGCCGCTGTGGTGCCAGCTTCTGTGGGGATAGGGGGCAGATATGAACATGAAATGGAACCATGTGCGTGGAAATACCTGGTGTATCGAGGGCCGGGTCTGCATCCCGGTTTACCTGCTGAATGAGGGGGAGGCGGTGCTGCTGGACAGCGGCTACGCTGAGGATCGCCCTCAACTGGACGCACTTTTGCGGGAGAAGGGTCTGCGAGTACGAGCCATTCTGGGCAGTCATAGCCACAATGACCACAGCGGAAACCACGGCTATTACCAGAGCTTGGGGGCGGAGATCATTCTCCCCCAGACGGAAGCCGCTCTGGTGTCTGACGCCGCACTGCTGACGTCGGCCTATTGGCCCGCCACAGCCAGGGAGATAGCGCGAGAATTCCCACATCTACTGATCCGGAGCGACCGTAGTTTTCCACAGGAGGCTGCCGGGGTGGAGATCGCAGGCTGGGCCTTCGGCCTGTTGCCCCTGCCGGGGCACACGCCGGGGCATACTGGCATTATAACGCCAGATGACGTCTTGTACGTAGGAGATGCACTGCTCAGCCCAGAGGTCCTACACAGAGCCAAACTGCCGTCAACAGTGGATTGGGAAACGGACCTTGCCAGCAAGCGGAGGCTGGAAACAGTATCCCACAGTGGTTATCTTCTGGCCCACAGCGGCATTTACAGGGATCTGCGGCCCCTGATCGATGAGAATATAGCGGATAAGCACAGGCGGGCGCAGCAGATTTTAAAATGGCTGAGGGAACGGCCCTGCTGGACCCAGACGGAGGCCGTGGATCTCATCTGGAAGCGACTGGGCCTGCGGAATCGTTCTTTTTTCGGCCAGGTGGTCTTTCGGCGGAACGCGATCTGTGCACTGGAGTACCTGGTAGTGGTCGGATGCTTGCGCAGTTGGATGGAGGAAGGAAACCGTATCTATCAGGTGCTCTGAACGTTTGTATTTGGCCATGCGGCACCAGAGAAAGGGGATGCACGCCTTATGGCGTGCATCCCCTTTCTCCGGTCGTTCTGTTTGGAGCAATCTCGCAGGCAGCGCAAAGCCGCACTGTGGCCGATGGAGGGGACACCCCCCTGTTTCGCCGTGTGTGCCCTTGTGTGCGATCCTGTTGGCGAAGGCGAGTGTGTACCCGCTTTCACCCGCGAAAGCAAACGTGGGCCATTTGTGCGAGAAGTTGAAACCGCAATGAGGAACGGTTGGGGAACAGCGTTGGTGGCGGCAACTCTGCCGGATTTGATATAGTGGGGGGTCACAGAGAACCGGGAAATGTATGTATATAAAAGCATGGTGGGATCAAGGGTCACAAATGCTCATCACATAATCAATAGCGCACTCACTGGATTACGCAGCCCAGCGGGGCCGCGACGCCTCGGAACAGCGACGCGCATAAGCGCATCG
>ERZ836441.2854-NODE-2854-length-12773-cov-4.880091_pt1 | contig 12773 bp, 10 predicted proteins | sample MGYA00519686_ERZ836441 | MGnify/ENA primary metagenome ERZ836441 (study PRJEB31850, sample SAMEA3708800) | human gut metagenome | biome: human gut; feature: human-associated habitat; material: faeces | place: China | collected 2014 ... | reverse complement strand
ACATGCATCCTCCGTGTCAATCAGCGGAGTGATTGACACGGGAGTGAACAGTAACGTATATTTACACCCGACAATAAATCTCTTTTATTATAGCCTCTTTTACTCAGGGAAAAAAGTCCCTTTCATCAGAAAAACAGAAAAATACTGTGAGTATAACATCACAGTATCCCCATTGATCGTATATTTAATTGTTATGGTTTCCCCATCAACGCGTATATTATATCTGATTTATAGGGAAAAGTAAAGGGGGATTTTTGAGCAGTATTTACATAAAATGTAAATCAGGGATTGCCGTCTGACAATCCCTTTCACAAAATAAACACTTCATCTTCATTCAAATTCTGGGTTGATCGCATAGAAATTCTTACTGTCAAGATGTTCCTGTACAATTCTTAGACTTTCACCAAATCTCTGATAATGCACAATCTCTCTTTCTCTCAGAAAACGGATCGGATCACAGATTTCAGGATCTTTAATCAGCCGAAGGATATTATCATACGTAGTCCGTGCTTTTTGCTCTGCTGCAAGATCTTCATGAAGATCTGTAATCGGATCTCCTTTCGATTGGAAATACGTTGCAGTCCACGGAGCTCCGCTGGCTGCCTGTGGCCATAATGCCAGTGTATGATCAACATAATACGGTGCAAAACCGGAACGTTCAATTTCTTCCGGTGACAAATTCTTTGTCAGCTGATAGATAATTGCACAGATCATTTCCATATGGGCAAGTTCTTCTGTACCAATATCAGTCAGTATTCCTGTTACCTCTTTATATGGCATCGTATATCGCTGTGAAAGATAACGCATAGATGCAGCTAATTCGCCATCCGGACCACCGAACTGACTTATAATGATCTTCGCCAGTTTCGGATTCGTCTGGGTTATCTTCACAGGATATTGAAGTCTTTTTTCATAATTCCACATAAATCAGCATCCCCCTTCCTGCCACGGCCATGGTTCATTGATCCAATTCCAGCAGTCACTGTTTTCGCTGACTGTATCTACAGTTAAAGGTCCATATACCTCTGCATATTCTTTGAGTGCTTCAATACGTTTCTCTTTATATTTTTGAAAATATTCAAGTGCTTTCTGATTTCCAGGATGTGTATCTAAAAATAATTTAACATCATCTACTGCAAAACTTATCTGATTTATATATTCAAAAAGTTCTCTTCGATTCATTTCATGACAATTGCAACTCATTTACAGCATCCTCCTTTTCCACGAAATGGTTTTTCAAGCTCTTGAAAAATAGTTCCACACTGAAATCCATAACCGAGATCGTGAAGTTTTCTCCACTGCTGCCATGGGACATAAGTCATCGCAACCGGAAACTCTTGCAAAACATCCGTTTTGCTGTAATCACCAACACACTCATCGCAACAGTAATTTTTCGACTTCTGCTCCGGAAGTGGAGGGACAGGAATATTGCAATGAAGCTGTCTTTCATTTTCCTGCCTTGTTTGTGGCCTGTAATTTCCATTCTGACAATAACAGTTCGTATTCCTATTAGAACAATATGGTGCCATAAAATAAATCCTTATATCTTTTTTGTTATTGTATGGAAGATAAGAAAAATTGTGAACAACAGCAAAAGGGATTGCCACGTGACAATCCCTAAGCATAATGCATTCACTTAAAAGTAGTTTTTATTTTGCACCTAAAGTAACTTCCACTGTCTTCTCTTCATATTCTCCATTACTCTGTGGAATCTGAATTGTCAGTGACACCTTATCTCCTTTGGCATAATATTGAAACTGTTCCTGAAGATCATCCATGCTTGATACGGTTGTTCCGTCAATTGCTGTGATAACACTTCCTTTTGCCATTCCGGCTGCCTCTGCTCCACCGCCTTTTGTAATTTCTGATACATAAACGCCTTCCGGCATATTCAGCTGTTTGGAATATTCAGCCGGCACGCTCATTCCTTTGATGCCAATTGCACCCTGATCTTTTTCTGCAACCTTTGTCTTTGTTGCCTGATTCATCAGATTCTGGATCAGATCGGATACATCACTGATTGGAATTGCATATCCGACACCTTCTACAGAATCACCAACCAGCTTGGATGAGTTGATTCCAATCACTTCGCCACTTGCATTTACAAGTGCTCCACCACTGTTTCCAGGATTAATGGCTGCATCTGTCTGAATCAGTTTGGCATCACTCTCTGTTGTCTCACCAGTCTGCTCGTTTGTTTCAGAAACAGAACGATTCAAAGCACTGATTACACCAGTTGTTACTGACTGTCCATAGCCAAGTGCATTACCGATTGCAATCGCAGGTTCTCCAACCTTTAGCTGTGTGGAATCTCCGAGTGTTGCTACCGAAATTTTTTTCATCGTATCATCTGAAATAGAATCAAGCGGAACAGCCACAACAGCAATATCATACTCTGAGTTTGTTCCTTTGATATTTGCCTCAACACTTGTTCCATCATCAAACGTAACTGTTAATGTATCGCTTCCTGCTACTACATGATTATTTGTAACAACCAGAAGTTCTGAATCATTTTGAGAAATAATGATTCCTGTTCCAGCACTTTCGCTCTGTTGCTGTGACACACCACCAAAGAAATCCTGAACCTGCTGCACACTCATATTTGTAATTGATACGATTGATGGCATTACATTTTCCACAATACTTGAAACATCTGAAGTTACAACACTGGAAGATTTGGATAATGAAGCATTGCTGCTCACAGATTTGGTTGCCGTAGTATTGGTCTTCGTCACACCGGTCAATCCCAGCACTTTACTTCCAACAACATTTGATGCCAGAAATGTACCACTGGAAACAACTCCAAACAATAGTGCAAATCCTGTCACTGCCACTGCTTTTGGAATTTTCTTTTGTGGTTTCTTACCATACGGTGCTTGATGTTTCTGACCACCATTCTCCTCATGAAATGGTGTTTCACTCTGTCCGTTTCCATTCATTCCATCCGAATTATAATAATTATATTGATTCTCCATAAAGATTACCTCTTCTCTTGTTTATTATTTTTTCTTTGATGTTTACATAGTAACTCCGCATTGTGATAAATCTGTGTATAATCAATTAATAAAGATTGAAAAGAACGATAGAAAAACAGGATCAGAACTTCCTTCTTAATCCGTTCTAATCCTGTCTATATTTTTTTCAATTACCTAATCAGTATCTTTCATCTGTCTCTTAAACTTACAGATCAATGAAATCTACATCATAATCATCTGATTTTTTTTCTTTTTTTGATTTTTTAGCTGATCTTCCTAAATTTCTTGTATTTCCTGTCGGTGCATCATATTCATCGTCATACTCATCATCGTAATCATCATCAAAATCATAATCCGCATACTCATCATCAAGGGCATCGTAATCATCATTAAAATCATCATCATAACCGTCGTTATAATCATCATCTTTTACTTTTTTACGTCCAAACGCCTTTCTGTCTGACTTCTTAGCAGCAACCGGCTCATCATCTTCTTCATCTTCAAAAGGAATATCATACTCGTCATACAAATCATCAAGTTCCTGATTTCTATGCACAAGTTTTACTGCAAACATAATCATAAGAACAAATAATACAACTACGATGAGTGCTCCTCCAGCCAGAAGAAGAATTGGATGCTCTTTTACAAGCGACTCCAGTTTTCCAACAATCCCTTTTGCTTCCTTCTTTGTACCGTTTGTTGTCTGAACATCTACACTCTGATAAGTACCATCCTGTGAATCATACTGATAGAACCCTTTTTCACCTGTTCTTGTATTCACTGCATACAGAAGATCATAACGATCATTCTCTGGATTTGCCCAATATGGATATGTCTGATCTGCTACTGTAAGTTCCCCTTCCTGGTATGAATCCGGAAGTTTTGCTCCTCCATTATCTGCTAAAAGAATAATAGATGTTGTATCAGAAATCTTCAATTCTGTATATGGAACAAATGTAGAATCGTCCTCATTGTAGAGGAAAAACTTTCCTTCTCCGGAAGCATCTACCAAATATCCAAGTGTAACACCAGCCTCATTAGCAACAAACTTGTGCTCTTCTCCATTGAATGTCTTTGTAGTCTCACTATATCCTACCGGAATCGCAGATGTTGCAAATTCTTCTGAGAAGTTATAATCTGTTCCATTCACATTTACCGTAATATCAGTAGCTGCGCCAGTTGATTCACTTCCATTTGCCTCAATCTCTGTTGAACCATCATCTGCCTGTCCAATCTTAATTGCGGAAGATCCCTGGTCTAATGTCAGTGTCTCATCTGAATACAGATAAGCCTTTGAGCTGTCAACTGTGATCGTTGTATCTCCCATTTTCAATGCTTTAAACTTCATTGTAGTACGAAGTTCTTTCGCTGTTCCGTCTCCGCTTCCTGAGTATGTAAGCTTGCCATCACTGTCTGCTGTCACACCCTCTCCGCTTTCAAACTGAAGTGCAGAAGTATCATAACTCATTGTAATATCTGCATCTCCAACAGCTGAATTTCCAGATCTCACAACAAGATCTACACTTACTTCCTCTCCAACCTTTGTCTGTGGATCAGAGAACATCAGAGAACCATCAGCTGCACTTACAATTGTGCTGAACATTGGCACTGTAAGACACAGTGATAATGCTACTGCCGCTAATTTCTTTGCTTTCATATAATTACCCCTTCTTTTGTTGTCTTAAACTTATATACTATCCTATTGTACACTGTTTGAGTGAAGTTGTCTACATGGAAGAATACATTTTAAAAACTTTAAAAACTTTCAAAACTATAAAAAGAAAGATAACAATGCATTAAGCACTGATATCTCTCTTTTTATCCTCTTACTTTTTCCTCTGTTTTTCATTCTCTTCCATAAATTTCTTCGCATCCTTCATAAAACTCAGCACAATCAACACAATGACTGCACCAATTGGGAAAGCTGCAATAATACTTACCGACTGAAGATTACTCATTGAACTTTCTGAGAACACAAGTGCAATTGGAAGGAGAATCAGCAGGATACACCACATCAACTGAATCAGTCTGTTTGGATTCTCATCTTCTCCCAGTCTGTGATAACTATAGCATGATGCTGTCAGTGCAATTGAATCAAATGAAGTTGCATAAAATGCAATCATTGTAATCAATACCAGAGCAAGTACAAACGGTGCACAAGGCAGAGAACGTATTACTCCAATGATCATTGTATACAGATCTCCCGTCTTCTCATAAGCAGCGATAAAATCCATCTGTCCACTAATCTGTTTTCCAAGAGAATAATTTCCAAGAACAATGAAGCTTACAATTGTTGATCCAACACCAAATACATATCCTCCAAGAATGGTCTGACGAACTGTTCTTCCTCTGGAAATGTTTCCGATAAAGAACGGAGCTGCCACACACCATACCATCCAGTATGCCCAATAGTAGATTGTATAGTTCTGTGGGAATGATGTTGTTCTTTCCGGGTCTGTAAATGTTGAAAGCTCAAAGAAATTTTGAACCACTTTTCCAAGAGATGCAAAACCATTTTCAATAATGAATTTTGTTTCTCCTCCAAAAAGTAATACAAACAAAAGCAATCCGAAGAACAGGTATACGCAGGCTTTCGCAAGAAAACTAATTCCTTTAAATCCATGTAACAAAGAATAAGTATAAATAACACATGTAATCAAAATAATTATAATCGTTACAACTGTACGGCTCAGTTCGATATGAAACAGTTCATTAATAATACTTGCCATCAAAGGTGTCGCAATACTAAATGTTGTTGCTGTTCCCGCAATCAGAGCAAATACTGCAAGCAGGTCAATGATTCTTCCCAGCATTCCATCTGTATGTTTTCCAAGAATCGGTCTGCAGGCTTCAGAATATTTCTGTCTTTCACGATTTCGTACATGAAGCATAAATCCAAAAGCAACTGCAAGCACAAGATAGAATCCCCACGGAATCAGACTCCAGTGGAAAATCGGAAAAACGCCTGCCCATTCACGGATACTTCCAAGTTCTGCAATGTGCGGGTCTGTCGCATACATAACCCATTCTGAGAAAGAATAAAACAAGATATCTGCAGCAAGTCCTGCTGTAAACATCATGGAGCCCCATGCAAAGAAAGAATATTTTGGTTTTTCAGTCTGAGCTCCTAAAACAATATTTCCATACTTTGATGTTGCTACATAAATAGATAACAGGAATACACCTAATCCAATCACAAGATAATAAGTTCCAAATGTATCACCAAATACATATCTAATCTGACTAAGCACCTGATTGGATTGTTCTGGCTTAAAGAAGAATAAAATACATAAGACCACAATAAGTCCTAATGGCAATAATGTAATAAGCCAGTCAACCTTCTTTGTCTCTGTCTGTTTTGTCTGTTTCGTTTCCATTTGTTTTCCTTTCCGACTTACCTTGTCTTTAATCCTGATGTATAAGAATACTCATATTTCTTTCCATCACATAAGAACTCAAATCCAATCACATCTCCATTGGATTTTACTGGTTTCATCTGCGTCATTTTTCCTTCCGGACAGTTCAGTTTCTCTGAAATTTCCCGAAGTACTTTGCTGCCCGTACATTCTTTGTACTTTACATCAAATTCCCTTAATTCATCAATACTGTCAAACTCTTCAATAATACCGGCATCATACTTTCTGATATACATTTCCATTTCATCCATATGCGCCATATAAAGATTTTCCCAATATTCATCCCACAGTTCTTTTTTCTGAAAAGCTTCTTCAAGATATGGCAGCAATTGTGTACTGAATTTCTCATTAAAGAATACATGACCTTTCATCATCCATGCATTCTCGCCACCAATCTGAACCCCTATGATTTTCCCTGTATTATCAGTCTTGATACACCACTCTTCTGTAGCACCATCTGCATATTCAGAAGCATAAAATGCATTTTCACTTTCTTCCATAAATACATTTTCTGTGAAATAATTGTCTGCTGAGCAAATCCAGGTATTTTTCAAGTATTCTCTCGCAACATACAAAGTAGAAAAATTATTCATTTGTTTGTAATATGGATTTTCAACAAGAATCACATGATATTTTTCTTTCAGATATTCAAACTTTTCTTTCAAATATCCGACTACGATAACAATTTCATCAATTCCTGCTTCTCTCAGCTGTCCGATCTGACGTTCAATCATAATTTCGTCTTTCACATTCAAAAGCGCCTTCGGCGTCTCCAGTGACAATGGTGCAAATCTTGAGGACATTCCGGCAGCCATGATAATAGCATTTCTAGTCATTTTCCATTCTCTCCTTTGCAAGCCTGTAAAATTCTTTTGCATAACGATACTGTTTCAGAGAATACTCACCAAACTCCACTCCGAGGATTCTCTTATATTCGCACCAGTTACTCCATAAGAAACCACAGATTGCTATATAGCAATATATCTTTGTTCTGACTTCTTCCAGACACCCTTCTGTAAAATAAGCATCAATCAAACGATCAATCTGTTCTTTCTCATACAATGCATAAATTGCAAACATAGCAATATCTACATGTGGATCCTGCATTCCTGAATACTCCCAATCAATAAGATATATCCTGTCATCCACAAAGAGAAAGTTATCCGGAACTGCATCAATATGAGTTAATGTATACTCTTTTTCTTGCTGATCAACAAAGAATTTCAGTTCATACATTTTTTCCTTTGTCTTCTCATAATCGCGATAAATGGATTTCTCTCCATTTCTGTACTGTTCATATTTTTCAATCTGCTCAAACAAGTCAAAAGAATGATCTACTTTCAGATTCTGCTCATGTACATTTCTCAGATACTTCATGCATGCTTTCACATCATTTTCATTTTCTGCATCACAATTCCTTGCACCCTCTAAAAATTCTGTAATCTTATACCCTTTTTCTTTCGACATATATCGAACTGGATCACAGATTCCTTTCGGACCAATCACCTGATAAACATCATACTCCTGACTTCTATTAATCATCTTATCCGTTCCTTCTCCCGGAACTCTCATGATATAACGCTTTTCACCACAACGGAAGCGAAACGAACGGTTAGTCATTCCTTTTTTCAGGGGTTCAATCTCTGTGATTTCTTTCTGTTCACAAGAAAGCGTCTCTGCAATAATATCAAGAAGTTCTGAATTCAGCTGATCTGAATTCTCATCAAGATCTCTCAACTGCTCCAATGTATTAATCTCCAGAACATCTCCTTTTTTTACTTCTTTCGGAAAAAGAATCATTTTCCCTTTCTCCATTGCTGCATCTTCCCAAAATGAATTGTAATATCTGCGATGTTCTTTCATTTCACTGATTTTCTGTTCTAAAGTTCTTGCACTTTCTTTATTGATGTAAGCAATTCCTACCATATGATTACCAGCTTCCGAATCACCAACTGCTTTTAATTCCATCTTTCGATTCATACGAATCGTACTATCCTCATCCGGCATCTCATCAATCATGTACCAGGAATACAGTTCAGTCTCTGAGAAAGGATTTGTTCTGCACCAAAGATCACACGGTACAATATACGCATTTTCCAATCTATCTTTTACCTTTGCCAACGAAAACAGATTGTTCTTTACTGCATATTCCTTATTATAAACCAGCTCTACTCCATACTCATCGATCAGGTATTCATACTGTTCTTTCATAAATCCAACAACGATAGTGATCTTATGGATTCCTTTTTCTTTCAACTGTTTAATCAGTCGTTCTACTAAGGTTTCACCTCTTACTTCAAGCATTCCCTTGGACACTTCTGTATTAATCGGTATCATTCGCATTCCCGCTCCAGCTGCAAGAATCACTGCCTGATTTGGTCTATTCTCTGTAAATAACTCTTTTGCCTGTTCGGTCAATCTATAATCTGCATTCAGATAACCGGCTTTCACAAGTTCTGCTAATGAAGTATTCACTTTACCAAGTGAATAACCAGAAGCTTCTGATAACTGTCTTTGATTTACATATGCTTCTTTTTTTATGATGTTCAGTAAATCAAGTTTTTGTTTGTTCATGTACATTTATTTCTCCTTTTTCGTGAACTACAGGTAGTATAGCACCTTTATATTTAAAAAGCAAGACAATTTTTAAATTGCCTTGCTTTTTTAGGTAAGTGACTCAAAAAGGGGGTAGAGCAATTCTTCTATCTTATTGATGATATGCTCTAACCGAATCAATTAATTTAAGAGGCACACATAATGGAAAGAACACGACAATGTTATCACGTCTAGAATTACCTGTAATCTACTGAACAAGCGAATATTTCGTTATTTTTCCGGCCTGATATGTAATAAATTCAACGTCATTCCAATAATTCTTGCTATCAATCGTTACACTATAAGAAGCATCTTCATTTTTCCTCATATCATAGGTGCAACCTTTCATCTTCATATATACATATGTTGCATTTCCATCAATTCCCGTTACTGTTATGTCACATAGATTTCCCCTTCTGCCAACTGCTACATCCTCTTGATTCAATGATTCAGATATCACCTCTGCCTGTTCTTCTATATCTTGCTCATTTGGATTTAATTCTATATGTTCCATATCGTATTGAGTAAAATAAACTGGCTCCAACGTATATTCAGCCAGTTCAAAAATAACACAGTCCGGCTGAAAAATATTATAATAATAGTCAAAATAAGTTATATTTCGATAATCGTGTACAGAAATATACTCACCAAAACTATTTTCAAGAAATTTATATCCCATTCCATTCATATAACTTCCCTGAAATACTAAAGCTTTTGGTGCTCCCTCCTCTTTTCTATCTTCATTAATCACATATTGAAAATGCCTATACTGATCATCAACATATAGGTCATCTTCATAATCTTTTGTAATATCTTCAACCGCTGATTTTAATTCAAAAATCGGTTCATATTCATGAATTGGAAATTCTGATACTTGTAAAGTTGTATTTAACTTCTCCTTTATATTATACTCGCTCTTTTCATTTATAAGTAATTGTGGATACCATGTCTGCATCTTTGTCAGAATATTATTACATCCATAAAATGCTCCAAGATCATTCCAATGACCTGCATTATATTTTTTATTAAACACCACCTCTCCCTCATCTGTCTTTTCTTCGAGCAATGAGGTATTATCAACATAATTAATTCCACGATCATCCAACTCAGACATGAATGTTTTTACCCAGTCATTATTATAATTTATTCCAGCAGGTAGTTCATCCTGAAGGACAGTTACTTTTGCAGGATTAAAAACAAACAAGAAAGGGACATTTCTGCTCTCACAATATTTTTGAATCTTTTCTATTGCGTCCACAAATGCGATATGATATTCGCCAAAATCAGGTTCTTTTGTTAACTTAAAAAATACATATCCGTCTTTCCCATATGTATATGTCGGATGAACCATTTTGTCAAACAACCGATCATTCGCTACTGTATACAGATAGATCATATCCTCTCTAAAACCAATTCTATCCTGAACATAATTTTCGAGTATTTCTGTAATTTTTTCTTCCTCATCTTCTGAAGTATCTTTTTCCTCTGAATCATCCTTGTCTTTCTCCGAGTCAGCACAAAAAGGATTCTCAGTCAACATTCGGTTATCTATTTCTGATACTGCATTTTCCTGAAAATTAAATTTATAAAGAGGAATAAAAAGCAATAATGCAAAAATAATTATTGTACCAATTTTAATTTTCTTCAATTAATTCGCTCCTAATATTTGAAATAAATAAACGGACTGTATGTAGAATTCACTATACAGATTACCGAAACAATCATCACTCCAAGCAATACAATCTCTTGAATTATTAATCCAACACTATTTTTCTGTAAATAATTCACTGCTCTTTTCATTCTATCCACGCTAAATATTGTTGCGCCTAAAATTCCTACTGTACATAAAATAATTGCTTTCTTGTCGAAAAAATACACAAACTGGTAAAATATATCGCTTGCATCAAATCTGACAATTCCAAACAGAATTTTATAATAGTCAAATAATTCTTTAATATTGCTAAACCTGAAAGCCTGCCAACCTATACTTACAATCAGCATTGTAAAAATCCATTTTACTGCTTTTGGAATCTTTATATACAACTCCTTCTTTTCTATACATTTTTCCAGAATTCAAACTGTTCCATGTAAAGCTCCCCAAAAAATATAATTCCCTCCGGCTCCATGCCAGATACCGGTTATCAGAAACACGATACCAAGATTGACAAGTGTACGTATCCATCCTTTTCGATTTCCTCCTAATGGAATATAAATATATTCCTTAAACCAGGTTCCTAACGAAATATGCCATTTTCTCCAAAAATCTGTAATTGATACTGCCGTATATGGAAATCGGAAATTTTCATCTAGTTCAAGACCAAATATATTTGACAACCCAATTGCAATATCAGAATATCCTGAAAAATCATAATAGATCTGCAAAGTATAGAGTAGTACACACCCCCATGCTGTTGGTATATCAATTCCATATGTGACCTGCTCCTGTATTGATGCTACTACTGTACCAAAATAATCAGCTAGAATCAGTTTTTTTCCAAAACCAATCATAATTCTATTCAAACCATTAAAGAAAAGATCTACACTTGTTTTCCGATGTTCTATCTTTCCTTCAAAATCTTTCCATAATACAATTGGTCCAGATACAACTTTTGGGAAAAATGTCAAATATAATGCAACATCCAGCAGACTCCCCGACTTTGCATCTCCTCTGTATACATCTGTAATATATGAAATTGCCGAAAATGTTACAAATGAAATTCCTAATGGTACCCAGGAGGTTTTCCAAATTATTTTCTTTGAAATATAGGAATTCAATATTGCTACCGTAAAATCCATATATTTATAGTAATACAGCAATCCAACCAGTGCAAAAATTCCTGTAAAAAGGACTCCATATTTTATATACTTTTTCTTTTTGACCAATCCAATTAGTTTTCCCGTTATAAATACCCCAACTACATAAACAGATATGAACTTTACTCCATCCAAACCTGCCCAACCATAAAAGAAAATACTTATTAACACTAATACAATGTCTCTTATCCTCATCTTTTTTAAAATTCTAATTTTCTCCAACATTATCATCAGATAATACAAAATAATGCTCACTGGAACAAACAGAAATAAAAATATCACACTTGTAAATCCCATTATTATTCTCCTTAGTATTTCTTTGATCTTCATAAGTAATAATATCACTTGAAAATCAAACAATCGTTTTTATTAAAACACGAACCATATTAAATTACAATAAAAAATTAAGGGATTAATAAGAATTAATAAGAAAATAAAAAGATACTTCTCTCAAAAAGCTCTTAAAAAAAGAAGCTGCCAAATAATGACAGCTTCTGATATATTGTCTGATTTTTCTCTCTAGAACCATTCACTACCAAACAGTTGAACATAATAATATGTATAGCTATTCGTTCCCACATATTTCGCAAAAACCCCAATTGATCCACTGTCAATGATATATTCAAGCATGTTGGCATTATGTCCAGGAGAGTTTTTCCATCCTGTCATGACCGACTGTGCATTCGGATAGCCTGCTGCAATATTCTCCGCACATATTTCGGGTGCATCTGAAAAAGAAAACGGTGTCAATCCATTCGGTCTCGTGTGTGAAAATGAATATGAAATCTCTACAGCACGTGTATCAACAGCTGCCTGCATGGCTGCAGATCCAGGTGAAAGTATAGCTCGCTCTTCTACCCCCTGTTCCTTTCTGTACTGATTTACCATATCAAAAATTTGTGATTCCATCTGTACATCGTAAGCGTCAAATAAAACAGTGTATAGAAAAATAACCGTCAGCCTTTTATACTAA
>ERZ836441.2836-NODE-2836-length-12839-cov-9.721058_pt1 | contig 12839 bp, 9 predicted proteins | sample MGYA00519686_ERZ836441 | MGnify/ENA primary metagenome ERZ836441 (study PRJEB31850, sample SAMEA3708800) | human gut metagenome | biome: human gut; feature: human-associated habitat; material: faeces | place: China | collected 2014 ... | reverse complement strand
TGCGGGAGCCCACCGGCATCGACCTGCCCGCCGAGCCGAAAAAGAGCCTGTACTATACCGCCGACCGGATGGGCCCGGTGGAGCTGGCCTCCTGTGCCTTTGGGCAGAGCAGCAAGATCTCCTATCTGGAAATGGCGGCGGCAGTCTGCGCCGTGGTCAACGGGGGAAAGCTGATGCAGCCCTACGTCGTCTCGGAGATCCTGGCCCCGGACGGCAGTACCATTGAGCAGCTCGCCCCTGTCTGCAAACGGCAGGTGCTCAAGGCAGAGACCAGCCAGACCATGCGGGAGATGATGGAGGCCGTGGTGCTCCACGGCGGCGGACGGAACGCTCAGATCCCGGGCTACCGGGTGGGCGGAAAAAGCGGCACCAGCCAGAAGCTGGACAGTGCCGACGAAAAAGCCCGCATTGCCAGCTTTGTGGCGGTGGCTCCCATCGACGACCCGCAGTTTCTCTGTCTGATCTGCCTGGACGAACCCCACAGCTGGACGACCGCAGGCGGCAGCCTGTCGGCCCCGGTCTGTGCCGAAGTGCTGGAGCAGACGCTGGTGTACAGGGGCGTGCCCCGCACCACGGAAGCCCCGGCTGCCTCCACAGCAGAGACCGCCGCCGACCTCCCCGCGGACGGCGACAGTTTTGACGGGGCCTGAAAACGGGCAGCAAAAAAGACCGCCGAAGCGGTCTTGAATTGCTTGTTTTCAGTTCTGGTGCGGCTGCTCGCGGAACTTGATCTCGCCGGTCTCGCTGTTCATGGATTCCACAATGGCAAGGCTCTCCAGCTGGATGCCCTTGCTGCGGATGAGCTCGCCGCCCTGCTGGAAGCCCTTCTCCACGGCAATGCCAATGCCCTCGACCGTGGCTCCGGCCTCCTTGGCCAGATCCAGCAGGCCCATCAGGGCACAGCCGTTTGCCAGGAAGTCATCGATGATCAGGACATGATCCTCTGCGGTGAGGAACTTTTTGGAGACGATGACATTATAGATCTTCTTGTGGGTGAAGGACTGGATCTTGGTCTCATAGTTGTCGTAATCCAGGTTGATGCTCATGGACTTTTTGGCAAACACCACAGGCACATTGAACTCGCTGGCAACCACGGCGGCAATGCCGATGCCGCTGGCCTCAATGGTCAGCACCTTGTTGACGGGCTTGCCTGCAAACAGGCGCTTCCACTCCTTTGCCATCTCGCGGAACAGGGGGATGTCCATCTGGTGGTTGATGAAGCTGTCCACCTTCAGCACATTGCCCTCGCGCACGATCCCGTCTTTCTGAATGCGTTCTTCCAGCAGTTTCATATCCGTCTCTTCCTCCAAGCTTTGGTACAGCATTTTGATTTTACCTAGTATACCGGATTTGCCCCCCTGTTTTCAAGGTCTTTTGGCATTTTCTCTCTTGTTTTTCAGCAAAATCCGAGTATACTGGAAGCAACAGCTCCGGGTGGATTTCCGGGGCGCTCCGGGCACAGGGAAAGGTGCCCGTTTTCTGCATCCTGCCGTCTGTTCGGGCGGGATGCATTGTGAGGAGAAGGAGTATCACGCGTATGAAGACCGGATTGATCCTGGAAGGCGGTGCCATGCGGGGCATGTTCACCGCCGGTGTTCTGGATGTTCTGATGGAGCAGGGCATCACGGTAGACGGCATGGTAGGTGTTTCGGCGGGAGCAGTGTTCGGCTGCAACTACAAATCCCACCAGATCGGGCGGACCATCCGCTACAACACCACCTACTGCAATGACAAACGCTATGCCAGCTTCCGCAATCTGCTGCGCACCGGCAACCTGTACAGCGAGGATTTCTGCTACCACGAGGTGCCCGAAAAGCTCGACCCGTTCGATGACAAGGCTTTCCGGGAATCCCCCATGGATTACTTTGTAGTCTGCACCGATGTCCGCACCGGCGACCCCATCTATCATAAGTGCCGCACCGGTGATGCGGAGGATGTGCTCTGGATGGAAGCCTCGGCTTCCATGCCGCTGGCCGCAAAGATCGTCAGGATCGGCCATTACGGCCTGCTGGACGGCGGCGTTGCCGATTCCATCCCCATCCGCTTCTTTGAGTCCATCGGCTACAAGCGGAACCTCATCATCCTGACCCAGCCCAAGGGGTTTGTGAAAAAGAAGAACCCCATGCTGCCCGCCATCCGGGCACGGTATCTGCGCTATCCTGCCTTTGTGGAGGCTGTGGCCGACCGCCACGAGCGCTACAACGAAACCCTGAGCTACATCTCCATGCTGGAGCAGTCCGGCAAGGATTACGTTATCCGCCCGCCCATCCCGCTGGAGATCGGTGCCATGGAGCGTGACCCCGACCAGCTGCGCCGTGTCTACGAGACCGGCCGGGCCGTGGCACAGATCCAGGTGGACAAGATCCGGGCCTTCCTTGAAACTGCAAAGGCCGAAGCCGAGGAATGATCACCACACTGTGAAAACAGTCCATGGCCCGGTAAGAATATGACAAAACGCACCCGCTCTGCAATGCGCAGAGCGGGTGCGTTTTTTGTGTCAGCGGAGCCATTGCCGCCCAGAACATCTGCCTTGCTGCACAGGAGCTGGGGCTTGGCGCAGTCTGGCTGGGCTTGTTTTGCTGTTCTCTCCGTCGTCCTCGCTGCTCTAATTTCAGCATTTGAATGCTGTTTGTCAGGGGCAGCGGTCGGCAGACGTATTTTTTCATTTTGGGTCTTGACTTTTAATAGTTAGTCTTTCACGCAGTTTTACTTGCACCCCCCCCCCCCGAAAGTGGTATAATTTCCTTACAAGCCCATGTTTTACCGGATTTGAAACTTTGTAAGGAGGTACCACTTATGATCTCTTATCGTAAACTCGCCATGCGTGTTCTGGGGCACAGCCCGGTTTCTGCGGCCAGAACAGCCCGCCGCTCCACCGCAAAGCGCGCCGCCGCCCTCGCCCTCACCGCCGCCCTTGTGGTCGGGATGACGCTCCCCGCCTTTGCGGATACATGGTACATTGACGATGGTGACATCTCGATTTCGGCTGGTGAAAACGGCAACAAGGTCACACAGGGAAGTACGACAAAAGAGAATGATACGGACACGGTTATTACAAACCGCGAACCTTCTACCGCGTCTTCGAATACAGTAACGATCAATGCAGATGAAGGCAAGACGGTGAATGTCACGCTGGATAACGTAACGATCAATGTAGACGAAGGGTACAAGTATGGTTATGAACCGAACGCCTATAAGACCGCTGTAAGCGTTACCGGCAGCGGCAATACGAACATCGAGCTGAACGGCAACAACACGCTGACAAGCGGATATGGCCACGCCGGTCTGGAGCATAACAAGACCGATGGCAGCGGCACGCTGACGATTCAGGACGAAAAGAATGATGATGGCTCCGCAAAGGGAAGTGCGTCCGATACTACTGGCAGTTTGACTGCCACGGGTGGTTACCACAGTGCTGGCATCGGCGGCAGTGACAAACAAGACGGCCAAGTGACCATTACGGGCGGTGAGATCACTGCCACGGGTGGTAATGGGGCTGCCGGTATTGGCGGCGGTGCCGGTGACAAGTACGCCGCCGTCGGCGGTGACGGCGATGTGACAATTTCCGGCGGTACGATCACCGCTACGGGCGGCAGTCTGGGTGCCGGTATTGGCGGCGGTGCCTACGGCAATGGTACTGTCACAGTTACCGACGGCGATATCACCGCAAAGGCTACGGGCAATTATGGTGCCGGTATTGGTGGCGGTTTTGGCGCGATACCGAAGGACACTCTTATTGGAGGAAATGGCACTGTCACCATCAGCGGCGGCACCATCACCGAAGCCTCTGGTGGCTATATGGCTGCTGGCATCGGTAGCGGCTATCAGGGTCTGGGTACAGTGACCATTGAAGGTGATGCCGTCATCAAAAACGCACAGGGCGGTGAAGCTGGAGCCGGCATCGGCAGTGGCACCTATGGTGACAGCGAGATCATTATCAGAGGTGATGCAGTCATTGAAAATGCGGAAAGCAGCGCAAACGGCGCTGGCATCGGCAGCGGCCAAGGCGATTTGTATCCCGATGGCGATGGCATGGTAATCGATCTAACTGTAGGCAACGTGACCATTGAAGGCAACGCCAAAATCGAAAATGCAAAAAGTGGTTCTGGTGGTTCCGGCATTGGCGGCGGCGTTATTGGCATCGGCAATGTGATCATTAGAGGCAATGCTCAAATCGGAAACGCCACCGGCGGCGAAGAAGGTGCCGGTATCGGCGGCGGTGCTCTTGGCACTGGTGACGTGACCATCGAGGGCAATGTCACCATCGAAAATGCACAGGGCGGCGCTGGTGCTGCCGGTATCGGTGGCGGCGCAGAAACACAACCCGACACCGAGGATACCAGAAACAAAGTTTCCATCAAGAGCACCGAAGCCGGTTCTCCCAATATCACCGCCAAAGGCGGCGGCGTTCTGAATAACGAAGAAGCTCCTCTTCCCGGTGCTGCGGCCATCGGCAGCGGCAGCGTTGCTGACGGTGCTACTGAGGTAAAGTCTGATATTACCGTTGAAGGCAAGGTGACGATCGACGCCACATCGGGCGGCAATGTGGCCATTGGCGATTCGACCAACGGCGAAACGCGGTTCTCCGGTTTGCAGGTGGGCACCACCATCACCCGCCGCAATGCGAAGGGTGACGATGTTTCCCAGCCCGGCGATGTTGTACGCGAACCCGAAAAGCCCGCCCAGCCGACCGTGACGCCCACCGAAGGGGCAGAAGCACCTTCCAACGGCTCGGTGGAAGTGGAGCGCCCGGTCACGGTGGAGGGGCTGTATGTCACCAACGTTCTGGGCAAGCAGATCACCCACACCTGCACCCAGAACGGCACGACCCTGACCATCCGCGCCAACGGCATCGTGGCCTCGGCCCACCTGACGCTGGGCATGGTCCGCACCCTGAAGGCTCAGGGCGTGAAGACCCTTGTGTTCACCACCCTGCTCTCCCGCTCCACCACGGTCTCGGTGGATGCCCTGCTGGCGGCTGAACCCGACGCCCCCGATGAAACGGCCGTCGTCTGGACCCACACCGGCCCCCGCGCGGCATTGACCATTGACGGCGCAGACCACAGCGACCTGCTCAAGTAACCGAACGGAGCACACAACTTATAAAAACGCAGCCGGGAGGCTTCCGCTTTTGGAACGCCTCCCGGCTGTTTCGTTATGCCGTTTTGGTTTTAAGGTAGTACCCGATGCCGATGGCAGTGGTTGGCATCGTGATGAAGTTCTTCCAGATCGTCATCTCCATCGTGGTGGGCATGGCAGCAGAATCCACCGCCCTGTCCATGGTGCGTGAGGTGGTGTTTGGTGTGGGCTTTGCCCTGCTGCCCCGGTTTTTCGGGCTGGATGGTGTGCTGTACTCCATGCCGCTGTCGGATATCCTGACCTTCCTGATCGCAGGCTATCTGATCTACAAGACCTACCATGAATTCAATTATCATATCGCGCTGGACAGCGGTGAACGGCATTGAAAAGTGCGCGGAGATCATCGAAAGCCTGGTTTGAATGAACCGGAGTCTGCTGCCATCCGGCTGTCACTGATCCAGGAAAAGAACCCCATGCCCAGACCATTGTGAACGGCCCGGACATGGGGTTTTATGGTTTTAATACAGTTACGCCCAGTTCTTCCGCCCGTAACGGGTGGTCAGCTGGCAGATCTCCTTTTGGAGCTTCTTGGTCAGCTGGGACTTTTTCAGCCGCCAGCGCCAGTTCTGGCCCACGGTGGAGGGCTGATTGATGCGGGCGGAGTTGTCCAGCCCCAGCCAGTCCTGCATGGGAATGATGCAGGTCGCCGCTGCGCTGCGCAGGATCAGTGCGATCATGCTTTTATAGAGCTGATCCTCCGGGGTGGCGTAGTCGAACAGATAATCCCGAACCATGGCGCGCTCCGCACCGGTGATGGTCTGGTACCAGGATACTAGCGTTTCGTTGTCGTGGGTGCCGGTATAGGCCACGCTGTTCACCGGGTAGTTATGGGGCAGGTAGTCGCTGGCGCTGCCGGTATCCCGGGAGTCAAAGGCAAATTCCAGCACTTTCATGCCAGGGAAGCCGCTGTCCCGCACCAGCTGACGCACGGTGTCGCTCATGTAGCCAAGATCCTCCGCAATGATCTCCCGTTTGCCCAGTGCCTGCTCCACAGCACGGAACAGCTCGATGCCGGGGCCTTTTTCCCAGTGGCCCGGCGCGGCAGTCTCGCTGCCGTAGGGGATGGAGAAATACTCATCGAAGCCGCGGAAGTGGTCGATGCGCACCACATCATACAGCTCAAAGCAGTACCACAGGCGGGTGATCCACCACTGATAGCCGGTTGCGCGGTGCGCTTCCCAGCGGTAGAGCGGATTGCCCCAGAGCTGGCCGGTGGGCGAAAAGCCATCCGGGGGAACACCCGCCACCGCCGTGGGAATGTTGTCCTTGTCCAGTTGGAACATACCCGGGTTTGCCCATGCGTCCGCCGAATCCAGCGCCACATAGATGGGGATATCCCCGATGATGCGGATGCCCTTGCTGTTGGCATAGGCCTTCAGCCTGCGCCACTGCTGGTCGAACTTGAACTGGAGATATTTGTGGTACTCCACCTCAAAATACAGCTCCCGGCGGTAGTAGTCCATCGCGGGCTGCCAGCGCAGACGGATATCCTCGGCCCACTCGATCCACGGCTTGCCCTCAAAACGGCCCTTCACCGCCATGAACAGAGCAAAATCATCCAGCCACCACTTGTTTTTTTCGCAGAAGGCTGTAAACGCTTCGTTGTGGCCGATGTCGCTGCGGGAGTAAGCCAGACGCAGCAGACGGCCCCGCTCGGTATACAGGCGGCTGTAATCGATATCATCTGCCTTGCGGCCAAAGTTTGCCTTTTTGCACTCGGCGGCGGTCAGCACCCCTTCCTCCACCAGTGCATCCAGGCTGATGAAATACGGGTTGCCCGCAAAGGCAGAAAAGCTCTGATAGGGGCTGTCGCCGTAGCTTGTCACACCCAGCGGAAGGATCTGCCAGTAGGTCTGCCCGGCTTCCTTGAGCCAGTCCACAAAGTCGTATGCTTCCTGCGAAAAGCAGCCGATGCCGTAAGGGGACGGCAGACTGCTGATGGGCAGCAAAATGCCTGCACTTCTCTGCATCTTCATTTCCTTCTTCCTTTATAACTCGATCAGAACACCCGCGTGGTCGGATACCTGCGGCTCCTGCAGGCCGTTGAACACCACCCGGGTGCTTTTTACAGCGATCGCCTGGGAGCACCAGATCTGGTCGATGCGCTTTTTTGCCGCCGCATCCGGGGCATCCCGCCAGCCATCAATGGCCTGCACGACGGTGTAGCCCTCGTCCCGCTGCTGTGCCAGGCGGTAGGTGTCCTGCCAGCCGCTGCGGAGCACAAGGTCGTAGCCCTCGCCCCGCACGTCGGCCTCACTGTTGAAGTCGCCCAGCAGAAAGGCGGTCTTTTTTGCGCCTGCCGCCCGGGACAGCGTTTCCCACTGGGCGGCAAAAGGCTCCACTTCGTCCTTCCACCAGCCCAGATGCACTGTGTAATACCAGACATCTCCTGTACAGATGCCCAGGGTGCGGCGGGTCTTCCAGCAGCTGTAATCATCGGACTTGCTCAGCAGCAGGTTTTCAGCGGCGGTGATGGGTGCACGGCTGAACACCGCCATGCCCTCATCGTACTTGTCGTAACCGATCTTTGCCGGAAGCCAGCTCCAATGGTACTGCACGCCCCGCTCTTCCAGCATCCGGGCTACGGCTGCGGCGTGGTTGTCCGCTTTCAGCGGAACCCCATTGCCGGGACAGGGGAAACATCCCGCCGGAATCTCTCCCAGCAGCGGAGCGGCGGCGGTCTGGTTCACCTCCTGCAGGGCGAACACCTCCGGCTGCTCCCTGGCGATAAAGTCTACAAAGATCTCCCGCTTTGCCTCATAGTCCGGCTCGATGAGGCTGTGGGTATTCAAAGTCAGCAGTTTCATAGTTTTTTACAGAATATCGTTGATGTCAGATTTCAGAACGTCTGCCTTGGGGCCGTACACAGCCTGAATGCCGTCGCCCTTCACCAGCAGGCTCAGAGCACCCTCGGCCTTCCATGCGGCAAGGTCGGCCACCTTGGCGGGGTCCTTCACGGTAACGCGCAGACGGGTCATGCAGGCATCCACCAGCACAATGTTCTCCCGGCCGCCCAGCAGGGCGATGATGCGCTCGGCCTGGCCGTTATCGGCCTTTTTGTCTGCTTTCTTCTCGGCCTTGGTATCGGCTGCAGCATCGTCTGCGTTGTCATCGGTGTAGTTGCCCAGACGGCCCGGCGTTGCCAGCTTGAGCTTGCCGATCATAAAGTAGGCCACGAAATAGCCGATGATGAAGAACGCCACCACGCAGAGCACAAAGTTGATGATGTCGCCGCCCAGACCGGCCTGCAGGGACATGGGGATACGGGTGATGAATTCCAGATTGCCGAAAGAGTGCAGGCGCAGATGGATGATGCCTGCCATGGCAAAGGCACAGCCCTGCAGCAGTGCGTACACGATGTACAGCGGCATGGCGCAGAACATGAACATAAATTCCAGCGGCTCGGTCACACCGGTCAGGAACACGGCCAGCGCGGTGGAGATGAACATGGACTTATACTTTGCGCGCTTGTCGGCATCCACACGGCGGAACATGGCCAGCGCAATGCCCAGCAGCAGACCGGTTGCGCCGATCATCTGGCCCACCTTGAAACGGGCGGGGGTAACGGTGGTCAGCAGGTTGTTGTAAGCGGCCATGTCGCCGGCTTTCTTGAAATTGATGAGGTCGTTGGCCCATGCCAGCCACAGCGGGTCCTGGCCAAACACCTGGCTGCCCGCATTGACACCGGTGGCAATGGTGTAGGTGCCGCCGAAGGAAGTGTAGTTCATGGGGATGGTCAGCATGTGGTGCAGGCCAAAGGGCAGCAGCAGACGCTCCAGCGTGCCATAGATGAACGGAGCCAGAACGGGAGAAGTCTCGGAAGAGTTTGCGATCCAGATGCCGAAGTTGTTGATGCCGGTCTGGACCACAGGCCAGAACAATGCCAGCACCATGGAAATGACCACAGAATAGGCAATGACCACCATAGGCACAAAGCGCTTGCCGTTGAAGAAGGCCAGTGCATCCGGCAGCTTGCGGAAGTTATAGTATTTATTGTAAGCCACGCCGCCCACAAAACCGGCAATGATGCCCACGAACACGCCCATGTTCAGGGCCGGGGCACCCAGCACAGAGGTGAAGTAGCCGTTGACGGCAATCTCCCGCCCGAACAGGGTGTGGGTCACAGCGTTGGGGTCTTCCAGCATGGCGCTGGTGACACCGAAGATGTTGCCGGTGATGACATTGATGAGGGCAAATGCCAGCACAGCCGCAAAGGCACCGCCGGCGCGCTCCTTTGCCCAGCTGCCGCCGATGGCCACGGCAAACAGGATGTGCAGATTGTTGATGACCGCCCAGCCAATGTTCTCCATGGTGGTGCCAATGGTCATAACTGCCGCAATGTCACCGCCGCCCATCTGCACCAGCTTGCCCAGACTGATCATCAGGCCGGCAGCGGGCATGACGGCGATGACGGTCATCAGCACCTTGCCCAGCTTCTGTAAGAAGTCAAAGTTGATAAGCCCCTTTTTCCCCGGAGCTGCTTGTGTTGTTGCCATAATGTTCCTCCTTGTTCCCTTTTGCGCCGTTTTACGCAATCGTTGCGCTTCTGTTGCGTAACTTTACGCAACAAGAATAATCCAACTCTGCAATTTTTACAAGAGTTTTCTAGGTCAAAAATATATTTTCTTCTTTTTGCACAACAGCCCGCAAGTTTCTTTGTTGAAAACATCGAAGGTGCGCAAGGGGTACAGTTGCATACTCTGCGCAAACTCGTGCGCAAATCATTGACATTGCATGCAAACCGCTTTACAATAGACCTATTACATCAGGGAGGAACAGACTATGGCAGTTACCATCAAGGATGTGGCAGCGGCGGCGGGGGTATCGCCCTCCACCGTGTCCCGCACCTGCAAGGACAGCCCTTCCATCAGCCGGGAAACCAAGGAGCGGGTGCGCCGCATTATGGCACAGCTGGGCTATGAGCCGAACTTTGAGGCCGAACCGGTGGAGGCGTTCTCCAAGACCATCGGCATCATTCTGCCCTCCTCCCAGAGGGATGTCTACGAGAACGCCTTCCATCTGGAGATCATCCGCGGCATCGGGCAGTTCTGCAACCAGCGGCGGTATGTGAACACGGTCATCACCGGGCAGGACGATACCGAAGTTCTGGATGCCATCCAGAGCATGGTGGCCAACGCGCAGGCAGATGGCTTTATCCTGCTCTATTCCAAAAAGGACTGCCCGGTGGCAGCCTACCTGCGCAGCGAAGGGCTGCTCCATGTCATCGTGGGCAAGGCGGCCCAGTCCGCCAATCAGACCATCTATATCGACAATGACAACGCCCTTGCCGGTGAGGAAGCCACCGATTACCTCTATGAAATGGGCCACCGCCGCATTGCCTATTTCGGTGTCAGCAACGCCATGCTGTTTTCGGCAGAGCGCAGGCGCGGCTACCAGATGTCCCTGCTCAAGCACGGCATCACCCCCCGGGAGGAGGACTGTGTGGAGGTCAACACCCTGAACGACGCTTACGAGGAGCCACTGAAGGCTCTTCTCACCGCACCGGACCATCCCACGGCCATGCTGGTCAGCGATGACATTCTGGCCGTGGTGCTGGAACAGTTCTGCGGCAAACTGGGGCTGCGTGTCCCGAAGGATCTTTCCATCGTTTCCTTCAACAATTCGCTGTTCTCCCGCATCACCAGCCCCCAGCTGACCACCGTGGACGTGAACCCCTATCAGCTGGGTATGGAGGCCGCCAGCCAGACCATCAACCACATCGAGAACCCGAATCTGCTGGCAACAAAGATCCTTGTACCGCACAAGCTCATCCCCCGGGAGAGCTGCTGCCCGCCGGAAGTCTGATCAAAAACAATGAGGCCGTTCCCTCTCTTTCTCAGAGAAGCGGAACGGCCTCATTTTGTTTATTTTTTCCGGTACTCCCGCGGGGTCATGCCAAAATGTGCCTTGAATGCCCGGTTAAAATAAGAGAGGTTTTCAAACCCGCACCGGGATGCAATCGTCAGCACCGTCTCGTCCGTAGCATGCAGCGCTTCGGCGGCGGCATTCAGCCGGTATTCGTTCAGAAAGGCAACAAAGCTCTGCCCTGTCATCTGCCGGAACCAGCGCATGAAGTGGCTGGAACTGAAGGAGCAGACCCCGGCGGCATCGGCGACCCGAAGCCCCTCGGCATAATGGGCAGAGATCCATTGCAGAACGGCTTTCAGCCGCTGGGTATCGGCAGTTTCCACGGAGAGCTGCTGTTTCCCCTGCGCAATGAGCAGGGAGAGAAAGTGCAGCAGTGCTCCTTTGACCAGCAGCTCATAGCCGGGAAGCTTGGCGCGGTTGGCTTCCTCCACCTCCCGCAGGCAGGCGGCGGCCTGCAGATAGCACAAATCGTTCGGGGTCAGGCGCGCGGGCAGCGAAAGCCGCCCGCTTTGCAGCGGAAGCAGGTATTTTTCGGCGCAAAGGTCCTCCGCACCGCCCAGAAGCTCCAGCTCAAAGATGATGTTCTCGTATTCCATGCGCTGCCCCTCTGCCTGCCGCAGGGCGTGGAGGGTGCCGGGCGTAAAAATAAAGATATCCCCCTGGTAGGCCGGGCAGGACTCAGCGCCCACCTGCACCAGCCCCGCGCCCCGCTTGACAAAGACCAGCTCCATGCTCTCCTGCCAGTGGAGTGCCACCTGCGGAAAATCTCCCGGAATGGTGCAGGGATACAGATTGAAGGGGAACCGCACGGCACCGTGCTGCTTGGTTTCCTGCAATGAAGCCTGATTTTGCATCTTCTCACCTCCAGATGATAGGATTGTACCACAATTTGCACCTTTAAAGCAAGATTTCGATTGTTTTATCTGGTATATCTTGCATTATAGATGTCAAACCTGTTTTCCGTAGCAAAGGAGGAGCCATTATGAGCTTTACCGAAACATTACAGAGTATCACCGGCAAGCTGCTGGCGGACTGCACCGATCAGGAGCTGTATCTGGCACTGCTGGAGCTGGTGCGGCAGAAGAGTGCCGACCGCGTGCAGCCCGTCACCGGACGCAAGCTGTATTATATCAGCGCCGAATTTCTTATCGGCAAGCTGCTGTCCAACAACCTCATCAATCTGGGGCTGTATGAAGAAGCCCGGGATGCACTGGCCGCTGCCGGAAAGCGCCTTTCGGACATTGAGGAAGTGGAGCCGGAGCCTTCTCTCGGCAACGGCGGTCTGGGCCGTCTGGCTGCCTGCTTCCTGGATTCGCTGGCAACGCTGAACCTGCCCGGCGACGGCGTGGGCCTGCGCTATCACTTCGGCCTGTTCCACCAGTCCTTTGAGGACGGCATCCAGAACGAGAAGCCGGACCCGTGGCTCACCGCCCACAGCTGGGCCGAGAAGACCGACGTGACCTACCCGGTGGAGCTGGCAGGCAGGGAGTACACCGCCCGCCTGTACAAGCTGGCCGTCACCGGCTACGAGGGCCGCACCAACACCCTGAACCTGTTCGATCTGGACACCATTGATGAGAGCATCGTCCACGACGGCATTGCCTTCGACAAGACCGCCATCGACAAGAACCTGACCCTGTTCCTCTACCCGGATGACTCCGACGAGGCAGGCCGCCGTCTGCGCGTGTACCAGCAGTACCTGATGGTCTCTGCCGGTGCCCAGCTGATCCTGGCCGAGAGCGCTGCCCGCGGCTGCAACTACCACGACCTGGCCGATTACGCCGCCATCCAGATCAACGACACCCACCCCAGCATGGTCATCCCGGAGCTGA
>ERZ836441.2814-NODE-2814-length-12953-cov-6.694139_pt1 | contig 12953 bp, 10 predicted proteins | sample MGYA00519686_ERZ836441 | MGnify/ENA primary metagenome ERZ836441 (study PRJEB31850, sample SAMEA3708800) | human gut metagenome | biome: human gut; feature: human-associated habitat; material: faeces | place: China | collected 2014 ... | reverse complement strand
GGCGGCCGAGGCGCAGGGGCTGGACGCGGAAACCGCTTTGCGCGGGCAGACGAGAAAGCGCGTGGAGCGGCTGCGCGCCGAGGACGAAAAAACCTTGTGAAACCGATGAAATTTTTATAAAAATTGCGTTTCCTCTTGCAGGAAAGAGGGAAACCATGTAGAATATGTCATAGTCGCCGATATGTGCGATTGATGTTAAACAAACACGTCAAGGAAACGGTGACGTTGTTTCAAGGAGGATTTTTTACACCATGAATAAGAACGAACTGAGCGCGGCGATCGCCGCGAAGGCGGGCCTGACCCGCAAGGATGCCGAGGCTGCCCTGTGCGCGATGAGCGACATCATTGCCGAAAGCCTCAAGAACGGCGAGAAGGTGCAGATCGTTGGCTTTGGTGCTTTCGAAGTCAAGGAGCGCCCGGCTCGCAAGGCCCGCAATCCCAAGACTGGCGAAGAAATCCAGATCGGCGCCCGCCGTTCCCCGATGTTCAAGCCGGGTAAGGCGCTCAAGGAAGCCGTCGAAGGCTAAACAGAAATTCCCGGAAGGTTGCTTCCGGGTTTCTTTTTTCTGAACGCCCTCAGTCGGCTTTGTACGCCATCAGTCAGCTTCGCTGGGCGACGACTCCTTCAGTCAGCTTCGCTGACAGCTCCCTCTGAGAGGGAGCTCTTTTGGGCGCTTATAACACCTTGACCTCCCTCCTCGAGGGAGGGGGACCGCCCGCAGGCGGTGGAAGGAGTTACACGACGAAGTCGTGACGGAAGGAGTTCTCGCCCGCAGGCGGTGGAAGGAGTCGCACGACGAAGTCGTGACGGAAGGAGTTCTCCTCAGTCGGCGGAAGGAACACAGAAGAAGCCAGCCGTTACAAAAAGAAAAAAGGAGGCCATCTCCCATGGATTATATCTTCAAACCCATGTCCTATGTGCTCGTGATTCTCTTGGGCTATCTGCTCAAGCGCGCGGGCTTTTTTGGGCAGGACGACCATCGAATGATGAGCAAGATCATGGTCAACATCACCCTGCCGTGCACAATCGTTCAGGCGTTCGACGGCTTTGAGCGCGACGCCGGAATGTTCGTCATCGTCGGCATCGGCCTGCTCTGCGCGTTCGTGCCGATTCTGCTGATGTATCTGACGACGGGCGGCGTTGAAAAGCGCCTGCGCGCGTATCGCATGCTCAACATCGGCGGCTACAACATCGGCTGTTTCTCGCTGCCGCTGGTGCAGGCGTTTTTCGGCAACACGGGCGTTGTGGCCGCCTGCATGTTCGACACGGGCAACGCGATTATGATGACCGGCGGCGCGTATGCGATGACCTCCACGCTGCTCAAAACCGGCGGCGAGCAGCGGGAGAGCGTCGGCGACATCCTGATGAAATTCGTCAAGTCGCTGCCATTCGACGCCTATATGCTGATGATTCTCCTCGCCGCGCTGGATGTGAAACTCCCTTCCGCGGTCTTCACGCTGACGCGCCCGGCCGGACAGGCCAACGCCTTTATCGCGATGATGATGATCGGCATGATGTTCGAGCCGGCGGGCGACAAGGCGCTGCTGCGCGAGACGGCGCGGGAGCTGCTCGGGCGCTATCTGTTCGCGGCGGTCAGCGCGGCGCTGGTGTTCTTCTGCACGCCGTTTGAGCTGGTCGTGCGGCAGACGCTCTGCATCGTCTGCTTCGCGCCGCTTTCGTCCCTTGCGCCGATCTATACCGACCGCTGCCACGGCGATACGGCGCTGGCCAGCTTCACCAATTCGGTCTCCATCGTGGTGAGTTTGGTCATCATGCTGGCGCTGGGGCTGGGGTTTGTGCTGTGAGCGAGAAAACCCCTTGACCTCAACTCAGGTTTAAGCGATATACTATAAAGCACAGCGTCAAACATTTGGATTCAGGGAGTGATTACCATGGAAAAAGCGAAGGTCTATTACACCGATTTTCGAACGATTGCGTTCGGCGACGGTCTGCCCACCAAGCTCAAGAAGCTGATAAAAAAGGCGGGCATCGGCCAGATGGATATGGACGGCAAGTTTGTCGCCATCAAAATGCACTTCGGCGAGCTGGGCAACATCAGCTTCCTGCGCCCGAATTACGCCCGCGCGGTCGTGGACGTGGTGAAGGAGCTGGGCGGCAAGCCGTTCCTGACGGACTGCAACACGATGTACCCCGGCAGCCGAAAAAACGCCCTTGAACACCTCTACTGCGCGTGGGAAAACGGCTTCACCCCGCTGACGGTCGGCTGTCCGGTCATCATCGGCGACGGCCTCAAGGGCACGGACGACATCGGCGTGCCGGTTGCGGGCGGCGAATACGTGAAGGAGGCGCGCATCGGCCGCGCCATCATGGATGCGGACGTGTTCATCAGCCTGACCCACTTCAAGGGGCACGAGATGACCGGATTTGGCGGCACGATCAAGAACATCGGCATGGGCTGCGGTTCCCGCGCGGGCAAGACCGAGCAGCACTCCAACGGAAAACCGAGCATCGACGAGGATGTGTGCCGCGGCTGCCGACGCTGCCAGCGCGAGTGCGCCAACGGCGGACTGGTGTTTGACGAGGAGAAGCGCAAGATGCGCGTCGATCACGCGCATTGCGTGGGCTGCGGCCGCTGCCTCGGCGCGTGCAACTTCGACGCGATCAGCTTTGACGAATACGACGCGAACGAGCGGCTCAATGCGCGCATGGCCGAATACACGAAGGCCGTCATCGACGGCCGCCCGAACTTCCACATCTCGCTGATTGTGGACGTATCCCCGAACTGCGATTGCCACGGCGAGAACGACGCGCCGATTCTGCCGAATATCGGCATGTTCGCGTCCTTCGATCCGCTGGCGCTGGATCAGGCGTGTGTGGACGCCTGCATGGCGGCAAACCCGATGCCAAGCAGCCAGCTCTCCGACAACATGAAGAAGCCGGGCTTCGCCGACTGGGGCGACCCGTTCCGCAACTCCACGCCGGAATCCGAATGGCGCAGCTGCCTTGAGCACGCCGAGAAGATCGGGCTGGGCACGCGGGAATACGAACTGATTAAAATGTAATACTAATTCTTGTTAAAATGGCTTAATCCGCGCACCATCTTTTTCGCTCTGACTTTGCCTCGTTCCGTTCAACGTACCTCCAGTACGCCTCACTTCACTTGGCTTCGTCAGAACAAAAAATCTGATGCGCTCTGTTAAGCATTTTAACTGCGAATTAGTATAAACGGCGAAAAAAGAAATAAATGATCCCGGCCGCGGCGAAACGCGGTCGGTATCGTTATGCCCCGCGACGGATGATTTCAAAGGTCAAAAACAGTCCATAAAGACGATATAATTAGAATAATCGAAAGAACTTGCATGAAAGCGAAATCCGTTTTATCATAGAAGGGAATCAACCCTGTGAGGAAACGGAGGAAAAAACGATGTCGCAAATTCTGGGCAACCTGAGCGCGCTGACATGGCAGATGGCGGCCATGTGGGCGATTGGCGGCGTGATGATCTATCTGGCGATTTGCAAGGAGATGGAGCCGACGCTGCTGCTGCCGATGGGCTTTGGCTGCATCCTGTGCAACCTGCCGAACTCCGGCGCGGTGGAGGTGCTGGAAACCCTGTTTCAGGCGGGCGTGGCGAACGAGCTTTTCCCGCTGCTGCTCTTCATCGGCATCGGCGCGATGATCGACTTTGGGCCGCTTCTGGCCGACCCGAAGCTGCTGCTCTTCGGCGCGGCGGCGCAGTTCGGCATCTTCTTTACGCTGTCGATGGCGAGCCTGTTCGGCTTTGAGCTGCGGGACGCGGCCTCCATCGCCATCATCGGCGCGGCGGACGGCCCGACCTCGATTTTCGTTGCGAACGTGCTGAAAAGCAACTACACGGCGGCGATTATCGTCGCGGCGTATTCCTACATGGCGCTGGTGCCGATTGTGCAGCCCTTCTGCATCCGCCTGATTACCACGAAGAAGGAACGCATGATCCGTATGGAATACACGCCGGGCAAGATCACGAAGACGACGCGCATCCTGTTCCCGATTGTGGTGACGGTGATCGCGGGCATTGTTTCGCCGCAGAGCGTGGCGCTGGTCGGCTTCCTGATGTTCGGCAACCTGCTGCGCGAGTGCGGCGTGCTGCGCAGCCTCTCGGAAACGGCGCAGAACGTGCTGGCCAACCTGATCAGCCTGATGCTGGGCCTGACGGTGGCGGTGCGGATGCAGGCGGCGAGCTTCCTCGTGCCGGAAACGCTGATGATCCTGGGGCTTGGCCTGATCGCGTTCATGTTTGACACGTTCGGCGGCGTGCTCTTCGGCAAGCTGATTAACCTGTTCGCCAAGAAGAAGATCAACCCGATGATCGGCGCGGCGGGCATTTCCGCGTTCCCGATGTCCTCCCGCGTGATCGCAAAGATGGCGAAGGAGGAAGACCCGTACAACTTCATTCTCATGCAGGCGGCGGGCGCGAACGTGGCCGGTCAGGTGGCTTCCGTCATTGCGGGCGGCATCATTCTGGCGCTGGTCGGGCCGCTGGTATAAAAGGAGGCGCGGATTATGAAGCTCGATACACAGGCTTTTCTGAACTCGCTGGTGTTCATGGGCGAGGGCATGCTGGGCATTTTCGCGGTGATGCTGATGATCATCGGCGTGATCTATGCGCTCGGCCACTTCACGGCGGGGCACGGGGAATAAAAACTTAACGCGGCCTTAACGGCTGGAAAAGGCGAAAAAAAGCGTCTGTTCCAAAAACGATGGACGGAAAAACGGTCATGCTTCGGCGTGATCGTTTTTTTTCGCAACGTAAGATTGCCGAAAAGGCGCGTCAGGATGCTGTGGACATTGACCGCCAAAACGGGTATAATGAAGGAAAATCAAAACGAGGAGAGAAACAACATGAGCAAATATACGGGCGTGATTTTTGACCTCGACGGCGTGATCTGCTTTACGGACAAATATCACTATCAGGCGTGGAAGGCCGTTGCGGATAAGCTCGGCATTTATTTCGATGAGACGATCAACAACCGTCTGCGCGGCGTATCCCGGATGGACAGCCTTGAAATCATTCTGGAGCGCTACGACGGGAAGCTGACCGCGCAGGAGAAGGAAGCGCTGGCGGAGGAGAAGAACGCGCTGTATCGCCGCCTGCTGGCGAACATGTCCCCGGCGGATCTCTCCGCTGAGGTGAAGGAGACGCTCGACGCCCTGCGCGGCATGGGGCTGAAGCTGGCGATCGGCTCTTCCAGCAAGAACACGAAATTCATCCTGTCGCGGCTGGGGCTGGGCGATTATTTCGACGCGATTTCCGACGGAACGAACATCACCAGGAGCAAGCCCGACCCGCAGGTTTTCCTGATGGCGGCGGATTTTATCGGCATGAAGCCGGAAACGTGTCTCGTTGTCGAGGATGCGAAGGCCGGAATTCAGGCGGCCGTCGCGGGCGGCTTTGACAGCGCCGGCCTTGGCGAGGCGGCGGCCTGCGGCATGGCGACGTATGCCATGAAGACGTTCGGGGATTTGAAGGGGATTTGCGGGGAGTGACTTCGGGGAACTCCTTCCACCGCCTGCGGGCGGTCCCCCTCCCTCGAGGAGGGAGGTCGGGGTGCGCTTTTTCAAACATGACACATCCCTCTTTCGCGAAAAAAAAGAGACCCTTTTCCGAACGCTCGAAAAAGAGTCCCTTTGAAGCGAAGGGGATTCGCTCAATACGCGATGACGACGCCGCCGTCGTTGGCGTACATCGAGGAAAGCGCGGAGGTCGGGGTCAGGATGATTTCGCCGATGGCCGGGCACTTCTCGCGGATCATGTCGCGCACCTGACGCGCGCGCTCCGGGCAGTTGCAATAGGAGATCACGAGCCGCTGAGAGGCGGCCGCCAGCCCTTCGGTGTGCTTGCGGCAGGTTTCCACCATCTGCCCCAGCGCGCCCTTGATGCCGCGCGCCTTGCTGATGTTCTTGATGGCGCCGTGGCCGTCGTCGCTCATCAGCAGGCGGATGGAGAGCACGTTGGCCAGCAGGGCGACGGTCTTGCTGATGCGCCCGTTCTTGACGAGGTTATCCAGCGAATCGAGCACGAAGAGCGTGTGCATGGAGCGAATCTTTTCTTCGACGAGCTCGACGATCTGCTCAAAGCTCTTGCCCGCGGCGATGAGATCGTGGATCATCAGCGCGATATAGGTTTCGCCGGCGCTGGCGCTCTCGCTGTCAAAGACGTGCACCTTCTTTTCCGGCATATCCTCCTGCGCGAGCTGCACGCCCAGCGAGGCCGCGTTGTGCGAGCCGGAGAGCTTGGCGGACAGCGTGACGATGAAGCAGTCGCCCTCCGTGGCGCGGATGTCCTCGGCGTACAGGTCGGGGGACGGGCAGGCGGAGCGGACGGGGTTCTTGCTCGCCTTCATGGCGGCCAGATACGGCGGAATATCGACCGTGCCGTCGTCCACGTAATGCGTATCGTCTATGGTAATGGTCAGCGGCGCGATCTTCGCCTGCGTTTTTTTGAGCAGCTCGGGGGAGAGATCACAACAGCTATCTGCAAGAATGGTCATACAATAGCCTCCCAATGATTCGATCAGTCAAAATCTGGTTTCCCTATTATTATAAGATTATTTCAGAAGTATGTCAACCACTGTACGGCACAATCTAGTATTGGATTCTACATGGAATCCGCGATGGAAGCCGAAAAGCGTGAAAGGAGAACGCCATGAAGAGCCTTCAAATCGCCGCCATTCACCATATCCCGTGGCTGGAGGATCGCCACACGCTCAGCGACGGGCGCGTCTGCATCCGGCTGACGACCGCCGCGAATGAGTTTGACGCGGTGACGCTGCGCCATGCCTTCCACTATGCCGAGGGCGAACCGTTTGCCCACGCGACCGATACGCCGATGGCGCGCATGTGGCGGGATGAAAACCGCGAGGTCTGGCAGGCGGTGTTCGCGCCGCGCGACCCGCGCATCGTCTATGCGTTTATTCTGCGCGCGGGGGACGTGACGCTGCTGCACGATGCGGACGGCACGCGCGCCGTGCCGGAAAACCCCGCGTGGGTGAGCGGTTTCCACTATGCGCACGCCTATCCCGCGAAGGAGAAACCGCAGTGGGCGCGCGGCTGCGTCGGCTACCAGATCTTTCCGGATCGCTTCCGCCGCGTGGATGTGCCGGGGGAGGAGGCCGTCGAGCCGTGGGGCAGCAAGCGCGTGGCGAACGAATATCGCTTCGGCGGCAACCTCAAGGGCATTTTGGAGGCCGTGCCGTATCTGGCCGAGCTGGGCGTGGGCGTGGTCTATATGACGCCGATCTTCCTTTCGGATACCTCCCACCGCTACAACACGTTCGACTATTACCAAATCGACCCGCTGCTCGGCTCGCTGGAGGATCTGCGCAATCTGGCCGACGCGCTGCATGCGCGGAACATCCGCATCGTGCTGGACGGCGTGTTCAACCACTGTGGCTTGGGCTTTGCGCCGTTCAAGGATGCGATGGAGAAGGGGAAGGCGTCTGAATATTACGACTGGTTCTTCTTCGGGGCGCAATACCCCTGCGGCTACATGACCTTCGGCGAAAAATGGGCGTACATGCCCAAGCTGAACATGCAGAACGAGGCCTGCGCGGCGTATTTCCTCGACGTGGGGCGCTATTGGCTGCGCGAGGCGCACGTGGACGGCTGGCGGCTGGACGTGTCGCCGGAGGTCTATCCCGATTTCTGGCGGCAGTTCCGCCGCGCCGTGCTGCAAACGAACCCGGATGCGATTATGATCGCCGAGTGCTGGCACGATTCGCGCGAGTGGTGCACCGTGGGCGACATGTTCGACGGCACGATGCACTACGTTCTTTCCGAGGCGATTTGGAAATTCTTTGCCGAACGCCGCTGGTCGCTGGCGGAGTTTGACGCGGGCGTGAACCGCGCCATGATGCTCTATCCGCAGGAAGTGCAGAATTCCATGTGGAATTTCCTCTCCAGCCACGACACGGCGCGCATGCTGACCCGCTGCGGCGGGCGCGTGAAGGCCATGCGCGCGGCGGTGTTTTTCCAGATGACGCATCCCGGCGTGCCGGTGATCTATTACGGCGACGAGCTGGCCATGCGCGGTGGCCCCGACCCGGACTGCCGGCGGAGCATGACGTGGGACAAGGTGGACGGCAACGCGATGCTGGCCTATTACAAGCGGCTGACGCACATGCGCGGCGAAAGCGAGGTGCTGCGCGAGGGCACGCTCAGGACGTGGGAGGTCGGCGAGGACGGCCTGTATGCCTATCTGCGCCAGACCGAGCGGGAGACGGTGCTGTGCGCGCTCAACACATCCGAACGGGCGATTCGCCGGATGATTCGCCTGCCGGAGGCGCTGGCGGGCTGCAAGACCGTCCGCGACCTGATGACCGGCAAAGCGCATAACGTGCAGGGCGGCTATGTGACCCTCGCGCTGGGCGCGTGCGAGGGCGCGGTGCTCGGAAGGGCGGAGGCATGAATACGGAGGATGCGTTTACCCCCGAACAGATGACGGCGGTTGTCGGCGCGCTGCACAATGCGTCGATGGAAAAATGGATTGGCGCGGGGCTGATCTGCATCATCGGCGCGGTCGTCATCAAGATCGTCATGCAGGCGCTCAACCGGCTGGCGGCGAAGCTGCCGCTGGATAAGGCGATGCTCGGCTTTCTGACGGCGGCGGCGCGGATTGTGATGGTGATTGTGCTCGCCACGATGGTCGCCGGTCAACTGAACGTGCCGATCACGAGTCTGGTTGCGCTGCTGAGCCTGTTTGCGCTGGCTGTTTCGCTCTCCGTGCAGGATGTGCTGGCGAATGTGGTCAGCGGCATGGTCATTTTGATTGCCAAGCCGTTTGTGGCGGGCAATTTCATCAGCACGCAGAACGCGGAGGGCACGGTGGAGCGCATCGGCCTGATGTACACCCATCTGGTCACGGCGGACAACAAGGCTGTGATGATCCCGAACAAGGAGATTTCGACCGAGCGCATCATCAATTACACGGCCAAGGATTACCGCCGTGTGGATGTGAAGCTCTGCATCGGTTCTGAAATCGACACGGACGCGGTGCTCGACGCGCTGGCGGCGGCCTGCAAGCGCGCGGAGGAAGGGCGCGAGGCGGTCAAGCCGCCGTTTGTGGGCATCAACGCCTATCAGGCGGGCGGCATCGAATACGTCGCGCGCGTCTATGCGCCGACGGAAGCGTATTGGGACGTCTATTATCGGTTCATGCTGCTGATTCGGCAGGAACTGACGGCGCGGAAGATCGTCGTGCTGTCGGATTCGACCTACATCAAGAACGCGGGCGCATAAAAGCGGCGATTTTTCGAAAAAAGAACGGACGCGCCACGCGCGTCCGCAGACTGTAGAAAAAGGGCTATTCTCCTCCCGAAGGGGGGAGAATAAACAAAACGAAGATCGGAAAAAATCTCCAAAAACAAAAAAACAGCTTATGGCGCATTGGGCAAAGGACAAAGTTGTTCATGCAACATAAGCTGTTCGCATTTTGGGGCTGACAGAAAAATGACAAGCAGAACACAAAATCCGGCCGGGGAAAATCCCGGTCGGATGAATGAAATATCTTAGCTGTTCGCTTCCGCGCGCTTCTTGGCGGCGAGCTTCTTGCGCAGCTCGGTTTCCAGCACACGCTTGCGCATGCGCAGGCTCTTCGGGGTGATCTCCAGCAGCTCGTCGTCGTCGATGAACTCCAGACATTCCTCGAGCGTCAGCGTGCGCATGGAGGTCAGCTTCATGGCGGTCTCCGCGCCGGCGGCGTTGCGGATGGAGGTCAGGTGCTTCTGGCGGCAGACGTTGACGTCGATATCGCCCTGACGCGCGTTCTGGCCGACGATCATGCCGGTGTAGACGGCGGTGTTCGGGCCGCAGAACAGCGTGCCGCGATCCTGCGCGTAGAACAGGCCGTACATGACCGCGTCGCCCGTCTCGGTGGAGACCAGCGCGCCGACGCTGCGGTGCGGGATATCGCCCTTATACGGCTCGTAGTGGTCAAACACGGCGCTCATCACGCCCTCGCCGCGGGTATCGGTCATAAACTCGCTGCGGTAGCCGAACAGGCCGCGGCTCGGCACGGTGAACTCGAGGCGCACGCGGTCGGTGCCGGTCATGTTATCCATCACGCCGCGGCGGCGGCCGATCTTCTCGATGACGGCGCCCGCGTACTCGCTGGGCACGTCGGCGACCATCCGCTCCATCGGCTCGAGCTTGTTGCCGTTCTCGTCATAGTGGAAGAGCACCTCCGGCTTGGAAACCTGGAACTCGTAGCCCTGACGGCGCATATTCTCGATGAGCACGGAGAGGTGCAGCTCGCCGCGGCCGCTGACGCGGAAGGAATCGGCGGAGTCGGTCTCCTCCACGCGGAGGGAAACGTCGGTTTGCAGCTCGCGCATCAGGCGGGCGCGCAGGTGGCGGGAGGTGACATAGGTGCCCTCGCGGCCGGCGAACGGGCTGTCATTGACGGAGAAGGTCATGGCGACGGTCGGCTCGGTGATCTTGACGAAGGGCAGCGGCTCGACGACGTCCGTCGCGCAGATGGTGTCGCCGATCATAATGTCCTCAATGCCCGTGACGGCGACGATCTCGCCCATGCTGGCGCTCTCCACCGGCACGCGCTTGAGCCCCTCGAACGCGAACAGGCTGCTCAGGCGGAAGTTCTCGTGGAGGTCGGGGTTGAGGTTATTGCAGCGGGTCGCCATGCTGTTGAGCTTGAGCGTGCCGCGGGTGATGCGGCCGATGCCGATACGGCCGACGAACTCGTTGTAGTCGATGGTGGAGATGAGCATCTGCACCGGCGCGTCCGGGTCGCCCTTCGGCGCGGGGATGTACTTGAGGATGGTTTCAAACAGCGGGCGCAGATCCTCGCTCGGCACGTTCGGGTCGAGCGTCGCGGTGCCGGCGCGGGCGCTGGCGTAGACGACCGGGGTATCGAGCTGGCTTTCGTCCGCGCCGAGGTCGATCATCAGGTCGAAGGCCTCGTTGTAGACCTCCTCGCAGCGCGCGTCCGGGCGATCCATCTTGTTGATGACGATGATGACCGGCAGGCCGAGCGCCAGCGCGTGCTGGAGCACGAAGCGGGTCTGCGGCATCGGGCCTTCAAACGAGTCGATGAGCAGCAGAACGCCATCCACCATCTTGAGCACGCGCTCGACCTCGCCGCCGAAATCGGCGTGGCCGGGGGTATCGACGACGTTGATCTTCACGTCCTTGTAGTACATGGAGGTATTCTTCGCCAGAATGGTGATGCCGCGCTCCTTCTCGATGGCGTTGTTGTCCATCACGCGGTCGGCAACCTGCTGGTTTTCGCGGAAAACGCCGCCCTGCTTGAGCATCTCGTTGACGAGCGTGGTCTTGCCGTGGTCAACGTGCGCGATGATGGCGATGTTGCGGAGGTTTTCACGAATCATTTCCAAATGGAAGCCCTTCTTTCTGTTGATATGTCGGTTTTATGTCAGTGGGGGGAATGTCAGCCTAAACGGGACGCGGTTTCCGCCAGCGCCAGCCCTTCGTTGTTTTCAAGCGCCCAGCGGATCGACCACTCGTTTTCAAAGAGGATCACGTCGCGCTCGCGCGCGTCCTTGGCCAGGGACGAGGTGCTGGAGAGCTTCAAATCCTCGATGGCCTTCGGCGACTTGGTGATCCAGCGCACGAAGCGGTAGGGAAGCTGCTGGCGGCGGATCTCGGCGTTGTATTCCGTCTTCAGGCGGTGTTCGAGCACCTCGAACTGGAGCACGCCGACCACGCCGACGATGATCTCCTCAAAGCCGATGCCCGGCCGCTTGAAGGTCTGAATCGCGCCCTCCTCGCTGAGCTGCAAAACGCCCTTGACGAACTGCTTGCGCTTGAGGCTGTCGATGCTGCTCACGCGGGCGAAGAACTCCGGCGCGAACATCGGGATGCCGGGGAAGCGGCGCTTTTTGCCCGTGCAGAGCGAATCGCCCAGCGCGAAGATGCCGGGGTCGAACAGGCCGATGATGTCGCCCGGATAGGCGTTTTCAACGGCCTCGCGCTCGTCCGCCATGAACTGCTGCGGCTGCTTGAGCTGAATCATTTTGCCGCTGCCGCTGTGCCAGACGGTCATGCCCTTGGTGAACACGCCCGAGCAGATGCGCATGAAGGCCAGACGGTCGCGGTGCGCCGGGTTCATGTTGGCCTGAATCTTGAAGATGAAGCCGGAGAAATCCGGGTCGTCCGCCTCCACCAGCCCCATGTCGCTCTCGTGCGAGGCGGGCGGGGTGGAGTATTCGAGGAAGCGGGTCAGGAACGGCTCGACGCCGAAGTTGGTGATGGCCGAACCGAAGAACATCGGCGTCAGCTCGCCCTTGCGCACGAGATCCAGATCGAAGGAATCGCCCGCGATATCCAGCAGCTCGATTTCATCCATCAGGCGCTTGTAGAGGCGCTCGCCGAGCAGCTCCGGAAGCTGCGGATCGTCTAGCGGCACATCCTGCTTCTCCACGCGCGTCTTGCCGTGGTCGCCGGATTCGTAAAGCTCCACCATCTGGGTATCGCGGTGGTAAACGCCCTTGAAATCGCCGTCCGTGCCGATGGGCCAGTTGATCGGGCAGGCGCGAATACCGAGCACCTGCTCCATCTCCTCCATCAGAGCAAACGGATCCTTGCCCGCGCGGTCCATCTTGTTGACGAAGGTGAAAATCGGGATGTTTCGCAGGCGGCAGACCTTGAACAGCTTGATGGTCTGCGCCTCGACGCCCTTGGCCGCGTCGATGAGCATCACGGCGCTGTCCGCGGCGACGAGCACGCGGTAGGTGTCCTCCGAGAAATCCTGATGGCCGGGGGTATCGAGGATGTTGATGTGGTAGCCGTCAAACTCGAACTGCATGGCCGAGGAGGTCACGGAAATGCCGCGCTGTTTCTCGATATCCATCCAGTCGCTGGTGGCGTGTTTGTCGCTCTTGCGGGCTTTGACGGAACCGGCGGTGCGAATCGCGCCCGAATAAAGCAGCAGCTTTTCGGTCAGCGTCGTTTTGCCGGCGTCGGGGTGGCTGATGATAG
>ERZ836441.2811-NODE-2811-length-12955-cov-2.642868_pt1 | contig 12955 bp, 7 predicted proteins | sample MGYA00519686_ERZ836441 | MGnify/ENA primary metagenome ERZ836441 (study PRJEB31850, sample SAMEA3708800) | human gut metagenome | biome: human gut; feature: human-associated habitat; material: faeces | place: China | collected 2014 ... | reverse complement strand
CTCGGTCCGGGTTTCGCCCGTGGCCACGTCGACCGAGATGTCGCCGGAGATGGCCTCGCCGTCACACCAGAGCGATGCGCCGTTGAGTTTGTAGCCGGCATATTCCGTGCTTGAAATCACGAGGCGGACGTACGCCACGGCGTGCCGCAGCGAGAACGACACCGACGGGGATTTGCCCGGGGCCGCGGCGGCGGGGTCGATCACGGTCTTGTCGTAGGCCAGGGTGTACTTCCCCGTGTGGGAGGAGTCGCCCGGGCGCGCCTGCCGCTGCTCCATGGGGACGGACGACCGGAGAGCGCCGTCGCCGTAGGTCGTGTAGGAACTGTATGGATAATAGACGATCAGGTCCATGCTGCTCTCCACGACGGTTTCGGTTTCGAGGACGAAGATGCCGCTGTTCTTGCCGGCGTCGCTGGCGTTCAGCGTCGCGCTGGCGTTCTGGAAAAGGGTTTCGACCGGAGAGATGATGCCGATCCGGTCGCCGGGCGACCAGAGGACCGGATAGGAGTTGCCTTCCTTCCCGCCGATCTCGGTCCGGGTCTCGGGCGAGGTCCGGCCGACGAACGTGATCACGTTTCCGCCCTTGCCCGGTTCGGCCTCCAGCGACGGGTCTTCCGTGCTGCAGGAGAGGAGAAGCAGGGCCGTTGAGACGCTATAAAGTAGCTTTTTCATATCGTTTGCTCGTTTTGGGTTTTACTGCGGGTTGTCTTCGAGGTCGCCGGCCGAATTGTCGTTGCTGATTCCCTCCGGGTCGCCCTCGGCCGTGAAGGTGAGGTAGGCGGAGTGGCAGGCGCGGCCCGTACGGTCGTAGACGATGACCGCGCAGAAGTAGTCCTGCTCGAAAATCAGGTCGGTGAGCTGTGTCGTGAAGGGCAGTTCGACCGCCGTGCCGTTTGACTCGACGTACTTGATCAGGGGGATTTCCCGCGTGTAGTCGAGCGTGAGGGAGGAGACGCGGACGCCCGTCACGATCTTGGCCCCGTAGAAGTTGCCTTTTTCCAGCGCCGCGGTGACGGTCGCCTTGTTGTCGGCGATATTCGCGGCCTCGATCTTCACGGCGGGCATGTTCGGGTCGTCTTCGGGTTCCGACGAGGAGTCCCCGCAGGAGAGGGCGAAAAAGCCGGTGAGGAGCGCGGCCGACAGTATGAGAATCTTTTTCATTTCGGTAAACGGATTGAGGTTTAACAATCAATAGACCCAGCCCGGACGGGTGGTGAGCGAAGCGTTCCGCTGGTACTCGCCCTGCGGTACGGACCACGGCCAGAGGCAGTCGTCCCAGTACCAGGCGTACTCGACCGTGTTGTCGCCCCGCCAGGACTGGCCGCCGTGGACGTCCTGTCCCTGGAACTTGGTCTCCTTGTAGGTCCCCCAGCGCACTTCGTCGAAGAAGTTCACCGCCTCGACCGGAAATTCCACGCGGCGCTCGTAGCGTACGGCCTCGCGCATGGCGTCGAGGTCGCCGATCGTGATGCCCGGCATGTGGGCGCGGGCGCGCACCTGGTCGATGAGGTTCTTCGCCGGGGTGAACTCGTTCAGCTCGATCAGCGCCTCGGCCCATTGCAGGATGACGTCGGTGTAGCGGATGAGCGGGAAGTCCGTGTAGCAGCGCTGCCGGTCGATCAGTTCGCCCTTGAGGAAACGCACGTACTTGCGGTAGCAGTAGTAGGCCGAGGTGCGTTTGTCGAGCCAGAAGTCGCCGCCGCTGGTTCCCTGCAGGTAGAGCGGCCAGCGGAGCTGCTTGCCGATCATGTTCTCGTCGCCGTTGAGTCCCGCGCAGAAACAGTCCACCGGCTCGTAAGGCGTGACGATCGTCTGCTTGAGCCGCGGGTCGCGGTTGTCATAGGCGGCCTTGATCCGGGCCTCGTTGCCGTTGTCGAGGTAGTAGCGGTCGAAGATGTCCTGTCCGCAGATGCCGACCGCCTGGGTTTTCTGCGAAGCCAGTTTCGCGTTGCTCTTCAGTCCGTCGCGGCAGAAGAACACGGCCCGCTGTTTGGGCGTCAGCTGGTCCCAGTTCTCAAGCCCGGTCACCTGGCTCCATTTGAACTCCGTGCCGTCGCCGTTCTGGTAGTAGTCGACGAAATCCGACGCCGGTTTCACCTCGTCCCAGCCGCCGTAGGTGTCGCGGGCGCCCACGGCCTGCTGGATGTTGTCGCAGTAGCCGGACTCCTCGTCGTACTGGATGGCGAAAATCATCTCTTTGTCGCGTTCGTTGTCGGGGCTGAAGAAGTCGATGTACTCCCCCTGCCAGAGACCGTAGCCGCACTGGCCGACCTTCTCGAAGTCGTTGGCAGCGTTCTGCCACTCCTTGAGCCACATGTAGGCCATGCCCCGCAGGGCGTAGGCGGCGCCTTTCGACGGACGGCCGAAATTGCTCTCCCCGAGGGTGTTGTCGGGGAACGCCGCGTTGTCGATGCAGTATTTCAGGTCGGGCAGCACCACTTCGCGCCACACGTAGTCGGCGCTCTCCTGCGTCCGCGTGCACTGCTCGTTAGAGATGGGTTCGAGGTAGACCGGAACGCCCTGCCAGAACTTGTTGAGCCGGGAGTAGGCCCAGGCCCGGAGGAACCGCGCCTCGCAGAGGTAACGCTCGTAGGTCTGGGCGTCCAGCCCGGCCTTGTGCAGGTTCGTGACGGCGTCGTTGGCGGCGTGCACGATCGTGTAGCAGAACCTCCATTCGTGTGCCAGCTGCCAGTCGTTGGCGCGCTTCGCCTGGTTGTAGAGCAGGTAGATCGGGTAGTTGTTGGCGTAGTAGTCGGTGCAGAATCCCAGGGCCTCGATGCCGTACTTGTTGAGGCCGTCGAGGTTCTCCGAACGGACCTGCGTGCCGTTGCTCTGTTTGCGGTTGTAGAACGTCTCGTAGAGTCCGTTCATGCCCTTCAGGGCGAGTTCGGGCGTGGTCCACATGTTCTCGCTGGCGATCTGGTTTTCAGGGGCCGTGTTGAGCAGGTCCACGCATGAAGCGGTCGTCAGGGCCGCTGCGGTGGCAAGGATCGTATAATATAGCTTTTTCATAGTCGTTAGAATGTTATCTGTGCTCCGAATGTGACCGAACGCATGAGGGGATAGCCGATGGCGGAGCCTTTCTCCGGATCGAGGCCCGGGTAGTCGGTGATGGTGAGCAGGTTCTCTCCCGATACGAAGAACCGCAGCTGCTGGACGTAGAACTTCTTCGTGATCCGGGAGGGAAGTGTGTAGCCGATCTGGACATTCTTCAGTTTCAGGTAGTCGCCCTTGTACTCGTAGAACTCGCTGGCCTGGCGGTTGTCGCCGGGTGTGCCGAAGGTCAGCCGCGGATAGGCTCCCTTGAGGTTGGTCCTCGCGTCCGCGGGGTTCTCCGCGTCGAAGAAGTAGTGGTTGTCAGCCACCCGTTCGCTGATGCCGTGTCCGTTCGTGGTCTGGGTTCCGTTGTAGTAGAGGGCGTTCCAGATGATGTAGTAGTCGAATGCACCCGACCACGTCATGTTGAAGTCGAGTCCTTTCCAGGCGAACCCGAGGTTGACGCCGAGGTTGTACGACGGCGTGCTCGTGCGGCCGTTGAAGTCCATGTCGTTGTCGTCGCCGTAGTTGCCGTCGCCGTTCCGGTCGGCGTAGATCAGGTCGCCGTACCAGAGTTGGTCCTTGCTGAGGGCCGTCACGCCGTTGAACGTGTAGCCCGTTTCGAGCATGGCCTGCACCCATTCGAAATCCTGCTGCGTGCGGATCATACCGTCCTTCGGTCCGGCGTTGACATCGACGGCGCCGCCCCTGTAACCGCGTCCGTTGCCCTTGTAGAGCCTCCGGAGGTAGTGCTCGCCCAGGGCGTGCCCCTCGCAGAGCTTGCCGCTGCCGTAGCCGGCCGTGACGTCGGAGAGGTTGTTGGAGTAGACCCCGTCGGTCCACCTCTTGACCAGATCGCCCTTGAACTTGGTGACCCGGTTTTTGTTGTACGAGAAATTCACCCCGGCGTAGTAGCTGAAATCCTTGCCGATGCGGCTTTTCCAGTTCAGCGAGACCTCAAAACCCTTGTTCACCACGCTGCCCAGGTTCGAGGGCACGCCCGACACCTCGCCCATCGTCATGTAGATCGTCGGGGTGTAGAGAATGTCCGTGGTGTTCTTGCGGTAGTAGTCGACCTCCGCCGTGAGCCGGTTGTCGAAGAAGCCCATGTCGAGACCGATATCGGTCGTGGCGGTGGTTTCCCACTTGAGGTCGGCGTTGCTCAGCGAGGAGATGTAGAGTCCTTTCGAGCCGGCCCCGTCCACCACGACGTTCTGCGTGGCGTAAACCGCCTGCCAGGCATAGTTGCCGATGCCCTGGTTGTTACCGGCCTTGCCCCACGAGGCGCGCAGCTTGAGGTTCGAGAGCCAGTCTTCGGTCCCTTCCATGAAGCGCTCCTCGTGGATTTTCCATCCGGCCGAGAACGAGGGGAAGATACCGTAGCGGTTGTTGCTGCCGAAGCGCGAGGAGCCGTCGGCGCGGAGATTCGCTTCGAGCAGGTAGCGGTTTTTGTAGGCGTAGTTGATACGTCCGAAATAGGAGCGCAGCCCCCAGCCGTTTTTGGCCGTGCTCGACGATCCCGAAAGCGTTTCATAGGTCCCCAGGTCGTTCAGCGTCCAGTCCGTGGCCCCCTGCTTGCTCACGCCCCAGCCCCAGGTCCGGTATTCCATGGCCGAATAGCCGAACAGCACGCCGAAGTCGTGGTCGCCGACGGTAGCCGTGTAGCGGGCGAGGATTTCCGAGGAGAGGTAGTAGTTCCGCGAGGTGGTGTTCGAAACCCCGGCGTTCGAGAGGTCGGAACTGGAATAGCGCGTGTCGGTGGTGTAGTCCCAGTAGCCGTTTTCGCGGCCGTAGGAGTGCCGCTCGCCGAAGGTCGGGGAGTAGTTCACCGTGGCCTCGACGCTCACGCCTCTGTACGGGCGGATCGTGGCGTAGACCGAGCCGTTGATGCGGGTGGAGTTGTTGTAGCCGCCCGAGCCGTACATCATTCCGAAGATGTTGTTGGCGTTCGAGGACTCCTCGGCGGCCAGGGCGGGACGGCCCCAGGCGTTGACGGAGCCGGGATAGACGCCCGGGGTGGTCTGGTAAAGGGCGTTGAAGGCGTTGGAAATGTTAGCCAAACCGTATTCCTGGCGCTGTCCGAACAGCCGGACGCCCGCCGTGAACCACTTCGTGACGTCCGCTTCGAGGTTGGTGCGGAAGTTCACCTTCTGGGTCGAGGAGTCGATGCCGAACCGTCCCATGACGCCCTGGTTGTCGAGGTAACCCAGCGAGAGCAGGTAGCGGATCTTCTCCGACCCGCCCGAGATCGAGAGGTTGTGCTCCTGGGAGTAGCCGTTCTCGAAAATCTCGTCGAACCAGTCGGTGTTGGGGTAGAGCGCGAAGTTCGGGACGCCGTTTTCGCCGACCCCGTAGGGATCGGACGACTTCTCCCGCCAGAGGTCGATGTTCGACTGGGAGAAGATGCGCGAGGTCCCGATGTTGTCGCACGACTCGTTGATAAGCTCCATGTGCCGGGCGTAGTCCGAAACGAAGTGCAGGTCGTTGTAGGGCATTTGCAGGATGCCCTTGTAGGAGTAGCTGATCTGGGCCTTCCCGGCCGAACCGTTTTTCGTGGTGATGAGGATGACGCCGTTGGCGGCGCGCGTTCCGTAGATCGAGGCCGAGGCGGCGTCCTTGAGCACCGAGATCGATGCGATGTCGTTCGGGTTCACGTTGTCCATGCTCCATTCCACGCCGTCAACGAGCACCAGCGGGCCGTTGGCGCCGGAGGTGAACGAGCCGTCGCCGCGGATACGGATCGTCGCGTTGTCCGAACCGGGCTGACCGGAACTTTGCGTGACGTTCATACCGGCCGCCAGGCCCGCCAGCGCTGCCGAGGTGCTGATGATGGAGCGGCTCTCGCTGGTCTTCGAGAAGTCGATCGACGCGACGGCGCCCGTCAGGTTGACCTTCTTCTGGACGCCGTAGCCTACCACCACGACGTCTTCGAGCAGTTGGTTGTCCGTCTCCAGCGAGACGTCGACGACGGTGCGGCCCGCCGTGTTTTCCGAACGGGGCCGGTAGCCCATGCAGGAGAACCGGAGAACCGCGTCGGGGCTTTGGACGGCCAGCGTGTACCTGCCTTCGGAATTGGTCGTCGTGGCTTCGCGCTGGGAGGCCATGACGACCGCGCCGACGATCGGCGCCCCCTCACTGTCGGTCACCTTTCCCGTAATGGTGCGGGTGCTGCTGCCTCCGGACGACTGGGCGATCGCAGGGATCGCAAAGGCAACGAGAAACACCGAACAAAGTAGTTTGGTCAGTTTTTGTTTCATAATTACACACGGTGTTAGTTGTTATTAGGTTTTGTTTGGGTTGTACGGCTGTATTTCAGCAGGGCTTCCAGGAAATAGTAGTCCGCGTAGGTCAGCGGTACGTCGATTTCGAGGTTGTCCGGGCGCGACCCCACGCTGTGCATGAGCAGGAAGTTCCCGTTCTCCCCGGGGCGGGCGAGGTAGGCGTCGGAGGCGAGGGTGCGCAGCTGCTTTTCGGCCATTTTCAGGTATCTGCCCTTTTCTTCGGGCTTGTTGGTCAGCGAACTCAGGTCGACGAACGCCGAGGCCATGATCGCCGCGGCCGAAGCGTCGCGCAGGTCGTCGGGAATGCGGTCGGAGTCGAAGTCCCAGTAGGGGATGCCGTCGTCGGGAAGCCGCTCCAGCAGCATGCCGGCAATGTTCTCGGCCTGGTTGAGGTAGCATTCGTAGCCGCTCAGGCGGAACATCATCGTGTAGCCGTAGAGCGCCCAGGCCTGTCCCCGCGCCCAGGCGGATTCGTCGCCGAAGCCCTGCACGGTCTCCTTCCGGCGGACACGGCCGTCCGCGGGATCGTAGTCCACTAGGTGATAGCTCGTGAAGTCGGGCCGGAAATGGTTGCAGAGGGTCGTGTTGGCGTGCGTCACGGCGACGGTCTTCAGGGTGTCGTCCCCGAAGAGCAGGCCCGCGTTGTAGAGGTGTTCGAGGTTCATCATGTTGTCGATGATCACCGGGTATTTCCAGTCGCGGCCCTTGCGCACGAAGTCCCAGCTGCGGATGACGCCCGTCACGGGCGAGAACCTCCCGGCGAGTACCCGCGCCGAGGTGTGGATGGGTTCGAGGTATTTCTGCTCGCCGGTGATCCGGTAGGCGTTGCCGAAACTGCAGTTCATCTGGAATCCCAGATCGTGGTCCGTGCCCTTCAGTTTGAGGGGGTAGAGCTTGAAGGTGTTTTTTTCGGCCAGTTCGCGGAATGTCTTGTCGCCGGTATACTCATATATATACCAGAGCGAGCCGGGATAGAATCCGCTGCACCACCAGCGGATGTCGGAAGAGATGAATTTTCCGTCGGAGGCCACCGATCTCGGGAGCGTCTCGTCGGTCAGCCGGCCTTCGAGCTGTTCGTACTGGGCCGCGGCTGCGGCGAATACGCGGTCGGTCAGTTCCGGCATTGTCTCCCGGGGCGTGCATCCCGTGAGGAGGAGGGTCGACAGCAATGCTGTGCGGTAGGTTCGGGTTCTCATGTCTGACAGTAGTTTTTTCGGTTGGTTTTTCCGTCACTCAAAATTAGATTTTGTATTCTTCCGGGAAGGATTCGATCCGGTCAAAGGGGAGCAGAATCCGGTCAAAGTCGCTTTTCCGGGCTGTCGGCGGGGATATTTGGTCTAAAATGATTTATATTTGTCATGCCGCTTTCCGGGTCGGTTTCCGGCCTTCGGAACGGAGGCGTTTCACGAGTATCCTGATAACTGTTATGAATGGTTTACGTACGGCCCTCCTGGCCGCTCTGCTTTTTTTGACGACGCTCCGCGCTTTTCCGGCCGGTCCGCTCGACCGTGTGAGGCAAGCCTTTGTCGACGTGTCGGTGATGTCCTATGCCCCGGACGGGGAGACGACCGAACGTTTTGTCCGCTATTCCGATTACGGGAGGGCGAACGACGTGCTGCTGCTCCAGCTTTACACGTCGGTCCACCTTCCGGATGCCGAGGTCCGGCGTCTGCTGGGACTGTTCGACGCGGGCGGATTCTGGACCGACATCGACTACGACGACCGGACGAGGGGGCGGTGGCAGCCGTCGCTGCACCTGACACGGATGTACGCCCTGGCGAAACTCTATTCCGACCCTGCGTCGGCGTGGCATGGCGACGGGCGTATCGGCGGCCTGCTGCACGAGGGGCTTGCCTACTGGTATGCGAAGAAGCCGTCGTCGCTGAACTGGTGGCACGGGGAGATCGGGGTTCCCAAGAAACTCGCCGCGATTCTGCTGATGATCCGCGGCGAACTTTCCGCTCCGGAACTGGAGCAGGGGCTGCGGATCATCGAGCGTTCGCGCTTCGGCCGCACGGGGCAGAACAAGGTATGGCTGGCCGGGAACAACCTGATGCGCGGGCTGCTGACGGACGACGAGGCACTCGTCGCCGAGGCCCGGGATCAGATCGCCGGGGAGATCGTCGTCACCGACGGCGAGGGCATTCAAGCCGACTGGTCGTTTCATCAGCACGGGCCCCAGATTCAGTTCGGGAACTACGGACTGGCCTATGCCGAGGGCATCTCGTTCTGGCTCCGGGTTCTCGACGGAACGCCTTATATGTTTTCGGACGAGCAGTGCGCCGTCATCGAGAACCTGATGCGGGAGGGTATTTGCCGGAGCATCTGGCGGGGTGTGATGGATCCGAGTTTCTGCGGCCGGCAGGTGTTTATCGACAGCGGTCCGGGAAAAGCCTCGTCGGCAGCCGTCGCCGCGGAGAACATCGCGGCGCTGAAAAGACCGGGACACCGGGTTTTCAAGCGGTTTGCCGAAGGGATCCTGACGCCGGACAACCGTTCGGACGGATTGCGCGGACCGCGTTACTACGACCGTTCGGACTGCGGCATCTACCGCACCGGGACATGGTATGCGTCGATCCGCATGCACTCCGACCGTACGATCGGCTTCGAGTTCACGAACCGGGAGAACACCCTCGCCAACTTCTCGGCCGACGGGGCGCTGTTGTTCATGCAGCACGGGCGGGAGTATGACAACATCTTCGCCCATTGGGACTGGCGGATGATTCCCGGGACGACGGCTTACGACGACGGTGCGCCTCTGAAGAGCGACGACTCCGCCGCGGCCAGGAAAAACCGTTCCGGACATGTGGGCGGCCTCGCTTCGGGCGATGTGCTGTGTACGACGATGGAGATCGAGCGCGACGGGCTTCACGCCCTCAAGTCGGCATTCTTTTTCGGGGACCTCGTCGTGGCGCTGGGCGCGGACATCCGCAGTTCCGACGCCCGGATTTTCCGGATCGCCACGGCTCTGGATCAGACGCACCTTGCGGGTCCGGTAACCCGGGGCGGGGCGGCCGAGGCTTCCGGCGGCCTGCCGTGGGTGCATCACGACGGCCGGGGGTATGTGTCGCTGGACGGCGCTCCGATTGCGGTCAGCACGGAGGTTCAGGAGGGGAAATGGGACCTGATAGACCCTTTTTACAGGGACAAAACCCAGCGGGGACCGGTTTTCAAATGCTGGTTCGGGCACGATCCGGCCCGGACGGGTGGCTATGCCTACGCTTTTCTGCCGTGCCGCGACGCGAAACGGACCGAACGGTTCGCGCGGAATCCGGCCGTGCGAATCCTCCGGAACGATGCCGGATGTCAGGCCGTCGAATACGGGAAAATACGCTGCGCCGTGGTTCACCGGGCCGGGGAGTACCGTTTGGGCGGATGGACGATCACAGCGCCGGAACCGGCGATATACCTCTTCCGCGGCGGCCGGACCGAGGTCCGCAGCCTTCCGCCCGTGAGCAATTCCGCGGACTGATCGTCATGCCGTCGACGGAAAACAAAAATCCCCGTAATCGTCTGATTACGGGGATTACCAGTGCCCAGGACAGGAATCGAACCTGCACGCCTTGCGGCACACGCACCTGAAACGTGCGCGTCTACCTATTCCGCCACCTGGGCATTTCTGGAATTGCGGTGTGCAAAAGTAATACTTTTTTCTGAAACACCAACTCTTTTTTCGAAAAAAATCTACTTGCTGAAGAACTTATACTGAAACAGAAGCAGATAGACGACTGCCACCGAGATGTAAGCATCGGCCAGGTTGAAGATCGCGCCGAAGAAATAGTTGTTGCTGTCGACCAGGAACCGCAGCAGGCGGGGTACGCCGTTCCATTGGAACAGCGGGAAGTAGAACATGTCGACCACCTTGCCCATCATAAACCCGGCGTAGTGTCCCCCGAAGTCCGCCACCGTGTAGGGCGTCGATTCGGAGAAGATCAACCCGTAGAATGCGCTGTCGAGGATGTTGCCCATGGCGCCGGCGAAGATCAGCGCGAGACCGACGATCACTCCCTTGGGCGTGTCTTTGCGTTTGGTGCAGAGGTGGTGCATCAGCCAGCCGATGAATCCGACCATGATGATCCGGAAGATGCCCAGCAGCAGTTTGCCCCAGTCGAAGCCTCCGCGCGAGGCGATGTGCATGCCGAAGGCCGCGCCGTTGTTCTCGATGAACCGCAGCTGGAACCAGTCGGGGAAGACGATGATCGACTCGTCGAGGTGCATGTGGGTTTTGATCCAGATTTTGAGCGCCTGATCTGCGATGAGCAGCAGCACGATGAGCAGCGATATTTTCTTGAAATTCATTTCACGGTATTTTCTGTGGACAAAATTAATAAAAAATCCCGTTTCGGGACGGATGAGCTATAAAATAGTCCGCTCCGAATGGATAAGTTATGAAAAAAATCTAACTTTGAAAACTTAATACAGAGATTATGAAACGAATTTTGCTCGTTTGTGGCCTGTTGGCGTTGTTTTCATGTACCAAGGACCAGACCGAAGTAGCATCCGATGGCGGAACCCAATCCGGGGCGGTTTTCTCCGGATCGCTGTCGAAGGCAGCCAAAGGCACGGTTGCCGTGAAGTTAACGCCTCAGGCTGCTGCCGCAGTCGTGGCACAGCAAACCCGCTCCGGGGAGACTGTCGCCGCCCGCTCGGGAATAGAGGATATTGACGCTGCGCTGGAACGGATCGGCGTTACGCGCTTCGAACGCCTTTGGGCTTACGATCCTGCATGGGAGGATCGCTATTCGGTTACGGGGATCAACCGGTGGTATACGGTTTATTTCGACGAGCATACGGATGTCGCCGAAGTCGGCAAGTTGCTTGCGGAAAGGCCTGGGATTGCTGTCGTGCAATACCCGATCGATCCCAAGTACCGTCGTGTGATGAAAGAGGGGACGGTGAAGCCGTACTTTGTCGAAAACGATTCGAAAGCCAATGTTTCTACCCGGGCCGTTACGGCCATGAACGATCCTTTCCTGAATAAACAGTGGCATTACGATAACCCCGGAACCGGCAACAAATCCAAAACCGGTGCGGATATCAATCTGACCGATGCCTGGAGTCTTTGTACGGGCAGTTCGGACATCATTGTTGCGGTGATCGACGAACCGATCTACACCGAGCATCCCGACCTGAAGGCCAACATCTGGACCAAACCCGGCACCACGTCGGAACACGGCTATAATTTTTACAACCAATCGGCGACGCTCGACTGGAAATCCTCTTACAACGATCCCGATTACGGCATGGTATATGCCGACCACGGTTCGCACGTGGCAGGTGTGATCGCGGCCGTGAACAACAATGGCGTGGGTATCGGAGGCATCGCCGGAGGTGACGGCGGCAATGGTGTGAAACTCATGTCGTGCCAGATTCTGGGCTATGGCGAAAACAATATCGATTACTACTATGCCGACTCCAAGGCGTTTGAGTATGCGCTGAAAAACGGTGCCGTCATCGCCCAGAACAGCTGGGGATGGACCGTCAGTGAGGATACTACGCCGGATGATAACGAGAAGGAGTGGAATTACGGTTATTCCAATGTCGATGCGCTGAAGGATGCGATGAATACCTTTATTCAGTATGCCGGGACGGAGAATCCGGATTCTCCGATTCAGGGCGGTCTGGTGATCTTTGCCGCAGGCAATGACGGCGATCTATGGCAGGATGCCAAAATGTATCCGCCCGCTTATGCTCCGGTGATCGCCGTGGGGGCGATGGACTGGGGGTTTCAGCCCGCTTATTATACCTGTTACGGTTCGTGGGTGGATATCACCGCTCCGGGCGGCGACCAGTCGGTCGATTATTACAACGGAGGTGTTTTCAGTACGATTTTGTGTGATGACGCAATAAATTATGAGGATGGCCGCAAATCGAGCGGCTCCTATGGTTACGGCTTTATGCAGGGGACTTCGATGGCGTGCCCGCACGTATCGGGCGTCGCCGCGCTGGGGCTTTCCTACGCGCTGGCCAAAGGGAAGCAATATACGGTGGCCGAATTCAAATCGATGCTTCTGACTTCGGTGAACGACATCGACACCTACCTCGACGGCACCAAACAATCCCTGACCACCATGCAGCTGCGCAACTACCGCAAGCAGATGGGTACGGGAGCGATCGACGCCTACCAGCTTCTGATGCAGATCGAGGGCACACCCTGCCTGAAAGCGAAAGTCGGCGTACAGCAGCAGCTTTCGCTCGACAAGTACTTCGGCAAGGCTTCGGCGAACCTGACCTATCTCGGCGTCGAGATCTCGCAGGCTGACAGGACCAAGCTCGGTATTTCGGCGGAGCCGACCTTCGTGTCCGGGAAACTGAGGCTGCACTGCACCAAGCCGGGCGTGGCCCGAATAACGGTCAGGGCGGTTGCCGGAGGCAGCGGTCTCGGCACGGGGACATCGATGGGCGGCATGGAGATCGCCAAGGAGTTCGCCGTCATCGCCCGCGCGGTACAGACCGAAAACGGAGGTTGGTTGTAATATAAACGCATGAAGATTATGAGAAAGACTATCTATATCGTACTGGCCGTACTGGGCTTGTGTCTGTTCGCCGGCTGCGGATCGTCGGACAAGGAGAAGGTGTCGCCGCTGGTAAAACAGCTTGCAGGCGAATGGCAGCTCAAAACGTGGAACGGCGAAGCT
>ERZ836441.2800-NODE-2800-length-12991-cov-3.979437_pt1 | contig 12991 bp, 10 predicted proteins | sample MGYA00519686_ERZ836441 | MGnify/ENA primary metagenome ERZ836441 (study PRJEB31850, sample SAMEA3708800) | human gut metagenome | biome: human gut; feature: human-associated habitat; material: faeces | place: China | collected 2014 ... | reverse complement strand
TACTTTTGTTCCAGAAAACAAAATGATTTTAAATAACTAACAATATGGAACAATGTAAGAAAAACAAGCAATTATCAGATTTATTACTGATCTTATGGGCCGGGGGTGCAGCCTTACTTTCTTATTCGCTGGTTTATGCTTTACGTAAACCTTACACGGCTGCTTCATTTGAAGGATTAACCTTTTTAGGAAGTGATTATAAAGTAGCAGTAACTACGATTCAAATATTGGGATATGTCATTGCTAAATTTTTCGGAATAAAAATTATTTCCGAGTTGCGCAAGGAAAACCGTTTCCGTTTCTTTGTCGGTTCTGCTATATTAGCCGAATGTGCATTGATTGCGTTTGGATTAATTGAAGCTCCTTATAATGTTATTGCCATGTTCATAAATGGACTTTCACTGGGGTGCATGTGGGGAGTTATTTTCAGTTTTATTGAGGGAAGAAAAGTTACTGACATTCTTGCAAGTCTGCTTGGAGTAAGCATGGTATTTAGTTCCGGATTGGCAAAGAGTTTTGGCTTGTTTGCGATGAATGAAATGAATATCAGTCAGTTTTGGATGCCAGCTGTAATCGGAGGCTTTGCTCTTCCACTTTTGGTCTTTATGGGATATATGTTGAAAAAATTACCTCATCCTACAGCTGAAGATATTGCTCTGCGTAATGAACGTGTAATAATGGATGACGATATGATTCGCCTGTTCAAAGAAAAGAATGCATTTCTATGTACGACACTGTCCCCGGCCCTGCCGTATGCGCTGTTCGACCGTTCCATCACCAACGCAACTGAGATAGAGCAGTTCAATGGTAACGTTGTTTTCGAAGGAATCATAGATTGTGCGAAAAAAGCCATCGCCAACGACATCCCCGTCGTCCTCGGAAACGATGTCGGCTGTCCGTGGATCACGCAGTACGACTTCTGGCGGGAACTCTTTTACATCCATAAATATGTCGGCGTCTCCAACGCCTTCGCGCTTTACACCGCAACCGCCCGCGCCGCCGAAATGGCCGGAATCGGAGCCGAAACCGGAACCATCGAGCCCGGCAAATCCGCCGATCTTATCGTGACCGTCGAAAACCCGCTTGAGGATCTTCGTGCTCTCCGCAAAGTAGAGATGGTCGTCACACAGGGAAGAAAAATCGATCATCCTCAGGTAAAAATCAATCCGGTGGTCGCGGCAGAGCTGGATCAATTTCTGGTGGAATAAAGGATACGACGGAGAAGACAAAAAAGATGGAAGAGAACAAAGAATCACAGGAAAATTTACAGGAAAAAAGAGAACAGGCTCTTTGGAGGCTTCATGAGGAACGGACAGAAGAAGCCCTGTGGGACTGCGTTGTCGCGTTCCAGGAGTTTGAATTCCATACGTATTCCGGTCTGCCGTATTCCTACCATATGAAATATGGAAGAAGCGGCACCTACACCAAAGAACTCTGGATCGACCGCCGGGAGAAAAGTAAAAGCCTTGTCTGGAGTTCCGTCCGGGCTGCGTATCATAAGGTGCTGGAACTGCAGGAAGAAAGTGCAAGACCAGTTGTCGATCGCCCGAAGGATCTGGGGGATATCCGCGGAATTACGTATATCTACGGGATTTTTTACGCGTTCGGGCTGCTGGAAATGCCGGAGAAGGCAAAAGAGAAACTCGCCATGCAGACGGAGGTACAAAAAACGCCGGAAAAATAAAGTTTCAGCCAATGCAGGACTTGACAACCACTAAATGGGTGGTATAATCTAAAAATATCGAGAGCCGAAAAAGCAATCGAAGCAAAAAAACAAAGCGTAGAAGAGACGAGTAAATCACAGCGAATGTGACAGAGAGAAACCCCATCTGGTGGTGCAAGGGTTTTCGCAGGAACGTGATCGAAGACCAGCTCTGAGCGGCCCCAATCCGGCCCGGTGATTCCGTTATCGTCAAATGAAGTGGTTTGAAAAAACAAAATGGGTGGAACCGCGGTGAATGAAAATACATCGTCCCTTTTGACAGCACAGGCGTGTCAAAAGGGACTTTTTTTGTGACAATTCAGAGCCATGCAAAAGGGAAGAAAAAATCGCGAAGCATGCTTGCATGAGTGAGCGCTTTTTTCCTGAATTTCATATGGCGAGAAGCCACATCGAGATGTAGCTCGGAACAGTTATCCCACAGATGCGCTTAAGAAAAAATATACAAAGAAAGAGGTAAAAGCAAATGATCATCACACTGAAAGATGGAAGTACCAAAGAGTACTCCGAACCGAAATCCATCATTGAGATCGCAACAGACATCAGCGAAGGCCTTGCAAGAATGGCCTGTGCAGGTGAAGTAAACGGTGAAGTAGAAGATCTTCGTACCGTCATCGACAAGGACTGCAATCTTTCCATTCTGACCTTCAACGATGAAGGCGGAAAAGCAGCATTCCGTCACACCACATCCCATATCATGGCACAGGCAATCAAGAGACTGTACCCGGAGACCAAGCTTGCAATCGGACCGTCCATCGCAGACGGATTCTACTACGATGTAGACAGAGATACTCCACTCACCAGCGAAGACCTTGAAAAAATCGAAGCAGAAATGAAGAAAATTGTAAAAGAGGATCTGAAACTGGAGCGTTTTGAGCTGCCGAGAGCAGAAGCCATCGCTTTCATGAAAGAAAAAGAAGAGCCATATAAAGTAGAACTGATCGAAGATCTGCCGGAAGACGCAGTCATCAGCTTCTATCGCCAGGGTGAATTCACGGACCTGTGCGCAGGCCCTCATCTGATGAGCACAAAGCCGGTCAAAGCCTTCAAACTGACCAGCCTTGCAGGTGCATACTGGAGAGGCAGCGAGAAAAACAAGATGCTGCAGAGAATCTACGGAACTGCATTCACAAAGAAAGCAGAGCTCGAAGAGTACCTCCACATGATCGAGGAAGCAAAGAAACGTGACCACAGAAAACTCGGAAAAGAGCTCGGCCTGTTTATGATGAGTGAGGACGGCCCGGGATTCCCGTTCTTCCTTCCAAAAGGAATGGATCTGAAAAATGCACTGATGGATTACTGGCGTGAAATCCACAGAAAAGCAGGATACGTAGAAATCTCCACACCGATCATCCTGAACCGTCGCCTGTGGGAGACCTCCGGTCATTGGGATCACTACAAAGAAAACATGTATACCACCGTCATCGACGATGAAGATTATGCAATCAAACCGATGAACTGCCCGGGCGGCGTTCTCGTTTACAAATCCGAGCCTCGTTCCTACCGTGATCTGCCGCTGCGTCTGGCAGAGGTTGGCCTGGTACATCGTCATGAGAAATCCGGCCAGCTGCACGGCCTGATGCGTGTACGCTGCTTCAACCAGGACGATGCCCATATCTTCATGACACCGGAGCAGATCAAAGATGAAATCAAAGGCGTTGCAAACCTGATTGACCAGGTTTACAAACTGTTCGGATTCAAATATCACGTAGAGCTGTCCACCCGTCCGGAAAACAGCATGGGAAGCGATGAGGACTGGGAGGTAGCAACCGAAGGTCTCCGTGGCGCACTCGATGATCTTGGCCTTGACTATGTAGTCAACGAAGGCGACGGCGCATTCTATGGCCCGAAGATCGACTTCCATCTGGAAGACTCCATCGGAAGAACGTGGCAGTGCGGTACCATCCAGCTTGACTTCCAGCTGCCGCAGAGATTCGAACTGGAATACACAGGAGCAGACGGCGAGAAACATCGTCCGATTATGATCCACCGTGTTGTTTACGGTTCTGTTGAGCGTTTCATCGGTATCCTGATCGAGCATTTTGCAGGTGCATTCCCAACCTGGCTTGCACCGGTACAGGTAAAGGTTCTGCCAATCTCCGACAAATACGCAGATTACGGCAAGAAGGTTCTGGACGCCCTTCACGAGGCAGGCATCCGCGCAGAGATGGATACCCGTTCCGAGAAGATTGGATATAAGATCCGTGAGGCACAGGGACAGAAGATTCCATACATGCTGATCGCCGGAGCAAAAGAGGAAGAGGCAGGTCTTGTATCTGTCAGAAGCCGTTTTGCAGGTGATGAAGGCCAGAGAAGCCTGGAGCAGTTTATCGCAGATATCAAAGAAGAAATCGCAGGCCGCGTTAACCGCCCGGTTACTGTTGAAACAAAAGAAAATAAATAAGGTAGGTGTCAAAAAAATTGACACCTATGATACCAGATTGCTCCGTACTTCGTACTCCCGCAATCTTCAAAACATTCGTACTCCGCTCATTTTTCTTCGAAAAATGGCTACTTACTCATGTTTTGGCGTGTCCAAAATTTAAAAATCCTCGTGCAAGCTTTGCTTGCGTCGGATTTCCAAACTTTGGACACTGGTATTATCAAATAAATAAAGCATAAAAAATTACCTCTTGGAAATAATGGTTTCTATGCGGGCGAAACCGCAGAAAACTAAATTTCAGGAGGTAATTTATTATGCCAGCATTAAGTTGTTCCGCTATGACCTGTGTTTACAACCAGAACGAGCTCTGTTCCAAAGGAGATATCCGCGTAGGCGGAAGCGGAGCCAAAAGCTCCATGGAAACGTGCTGCGAGAGCTTCAAGGAGCGCGGTGAGGGCACGATGTTCAACTCTACCGGCTGCGGCTGTACGAAAATCGGTGTCGACTGCAAGGCGCAGAACTGTACCTTTAACGACAACTGTAAATGCGAAGCCGGAGACATCCATATCGCCGGAGACAGCGCATGCAGCTGCCAGGAAACCGAGTGCAGCTCCTTCCGCTGTGGCTGCGGGAAATAAATACGAAAAAATGCGAAAATCAGTATTGACAACAGGATGGGAGAGTGCTATACTGCAATAGTCTGAGAAAAAGAAAGTAGAGTATCCACTCTCACCCTAGCGCAAACACGCGACTACGGTCCAATATTGATCTTAAGTTCTCTTTGTGTAGAGATTTATGTACAATGTTAAGTGGATAGTCTGTCTATCCACTTTTCTTGCGTTATCAGTCAAATCCGGTCCGGTGAGCCGAGTTTGATTTCGTTACACCGCAAAAGCGGGAACACAGTCTTTTATAATGATGGAGGTGCACTACAATTAGCGAATTAATGATTAATGAGCAGATCAGAGACAGAGAAATTCGTCTGATCGGTCAGAACGGAGAACAGCTTGGAATTATGTCTGCCAGAGATGCGTACCTGAAAGCACAGGAAGCAGGTCTGGATCTTGTGAAAATTGCTCCGACAGCGAAACCGCCGGTTTGCAAAATTATCGACTACGGAAAGTACAGATATGAACTGGCCCGCAAGGAAAAAGAAGCAAAGAAAAAACAGAAAACAATTGAAATCAAGGAAGTTCGCCTTTCTCCAAACATTGACACCAATGATCTTAATACCAAAGTAGGTGCAGCCCGCAAGTTCATTACAAAGGGCGACAAAGTAAAAGTAACACTTCGTTTCCGCGGCCGTGAGATGGCACATATGAACAGTAGCAAATACATCCTCGATGAATTTGCAGAGAGTCTGTCCGATATTGCAACGGTTGACAAAGCGCCGAAGGTGGAAGGCAGAAGCATGACCATGTTTTTGACGGCTAAACGTTAAAATACATTTGAATCAATATCAAGGAGGAAATTAAAATGCCAAAGGTAAAAACAAGCAGAGCAGCTGCAAAGCGTTTTAAAACAACAGGAACAGGAAAATTAGTAAGAAATAAAGCTTACAAGAGCCATATCTTAACCAAGAAATCTCAGAAGAGAAAAAGAAACCTGAGAAAACAGACTACTGTTGATGCAACAAACGTAAAGAACATGAAGAAAATCTTACCTTACATGTAATTTTTGCAAGGTAGAGTTACGCCCAACAGATCAAGGAGGAAAATAAGAAATGGCAAGAATTAAAGGCGGCATGAACGCTAAGAAAAAACATAACAGAGTATTAAAACTGGCTAAAGGTTACAGAGGAGCCAGAAGCAAACAGTATAGAGTAGCAAAACAGTCCGTAATGCGCGCACTGACCAGCTCCTACGCAGGAAGAAAACAGAAAAAACGTCAGTTCCGTCAGCTGTGGATCGCTCGTATCAACGCAGCAGCAAGAATGAACGGTCTGTCCTACAGCAAATTTATGTATGGTCTGAAACTGGCAGGCGTTGAGCTGAACCGTAAAGTTCTGGCTGACATGGCAGTTAACGATGCAGAAGGATTTGCAACACTGGCTGAGCTTGCAAAAAGCAAAGTAGCATAAGTAAAAACATATTCTGTGTGAATATACGAAGAAGCTGTGAGAACCGGTAAGGGGATCGCAGCTTCTTTTGAAATATAGAAAAACATGAGGTGAATATGAAAAAAAGCAAAGTGGCAGTGGTTGCCTGTCCCGACTATGAGCCGGCGCACGTAAAGGAAAGCCTGCAAAAGGGATTGGAAGCAATTGGCGGCCTGGAATCTCTGATCGGAAAAGAAGAGAATATCTTATTAAAACCAAACCTCGTCCGCTCCGCAAAACGCGAACGCGCCGTCGTGACCGACCCGGAAGTCATGGATGCCCTGATCACGATTTTGCAGGAAAATGGCTATGAGAATATTTCCTGCGGCGATTCCTGCGGCCTTGGCACCCCGGAGGGCATTGCAAAGGAAGCCGGGCTGAAAGAGGTGCTGGAAAAACACAACGTTCCGCTGAAAGATTTCCTTACGAGCGAGCGCGTAGAAACCGCCGATGGTAAATTTCTGATGATTGCGAAAGATGCACTCGACTGCGACGCCCTCATCAGCGTCAGCAAAATGAAAACCCACGCGCTGGAACGCATCACCGGAGCTGTCAAGAACCAGTACGGCTGCATCAGCGGCGTCTACAAAAAACTCGGCCACACGCAGTATCCGAACGCTGAGAGCTTCGCACACATGCTGATCGAGCTGAACCAGAAAGTCGCCCCGCGCCTCTATATCTGCGACGGCATCGTAGCAATGGAAGGCAATGGTCCGACTTCCGGCGACCCGGTTTCGATGGGAGTTCTTCTTATGTCCACCGATCCGATCGCACTGGATACCGTGTTCTGCCATCTGGTGAACCTCGATCCGTCGTATGTGCCGACAAATCTCTACGGGGAAACGCTCGGCCTTGGAACGTGGCACGACGACCGCATCGAAATCGTGACAGCGGATGGCACCATATCCGAGAAAGAACTGAAAAGAAAGTACGGAAATCCAAACTTCAACGTCGACCGCCGCAAAGCCCGCAAAAAAGGAGCCCTCGACCTGCTCGAGATCCTCGGGGTCTTCCAGAGCCGCCCCTATATCATAGAAGAAAAATGTAAAAAATGCGGCGTCTGCGTCGAGAGCTGCCCGGTGGAAGGGAAAGCCGTCCGCTTTGATAACGGCCGCAGAAATCCGCCGGTCTACGATTATAAAAAGTGCATCCGCTGTTTCTGCTGTCAGGAAATGTGCCCGCATCAGGCAATCCAGGTAAAGAAACACCGTCTGCCGTGGGAAAAATAAGGGAGCTATCCTACAAAGTGACTGGAAAAGCAAAAAGAGAAGTGTTATACTTGAAACCGGACAAAATTTAGTACAGGAGGAACAACACCATGGAATTAGAAACTTTAAGAAGTGATATGATAGCAGCAATGAAAGCCAAAGACAAAGCGAGAAAAGAGGCCATCTCTTCCCTGATCTCCGCAGCAAAGAAAGTAGCCATCGACGAGGGCTGCCGCGATGACATCAAACCGGAGCTGGTAGACCGCGTCATCTTAAAAGAGCTGAAGACCGTAAAAGAGCAGATCGATACCTGCCCGGCATCCCGTGAGGACTTAAAAGCAGAGTATCAGTTCCGCTATGACGTCATCAGCGAGTATGCACCGAAACAGATGAGTGCAGACGAAGTCAAAGCCTACATCAAGGAGAAATTCGCAGACGTTCTGGCAACCAAGAGCAAAGGTGCCATCATGAAGGCCGTTATGGCAGATATGAAAGGTAAAGCAGACGGAAAAGTCATCAACCAGACCGTTGCAGAACTGTGCAAATGAATATCATCAACATCGAACACATCAGCAAACTGTTCGGCGATAAACTGATTTTTGACGATGCTTCCTTCGGCCTGCAGGAGGGCGACAAGGTCGGCATCGTCGGAATCAACGGAACCGGAAAATCCACGCTGCTGCGCATAGTAGCAGGAGATGAGACCCCGGATTCCGGCCAGATTATCCGCCAGAACAACCTCAAAATGGCCTATCTTCCGCAGACACCGGAATTTCCAAAGGATGCCACCGTGCTGTCCTACGCCCTTTCCGGCGATGAGGAGGACTGGCAGGTGCAGAGCAACCTTGTACAGCTCGGTATCACCGAATACGACGCAAAAATCGACACCCTCTCGGGCGGCCAGCGCCGCAAGGTTGCCCTGGCAAAAGTGCTTGCGTCCGATTTTGACGTCCTGATCCTCGACGAGCCGACAAACCATCTCGACAATGCGATGCTCTCCTGGCTCGAGGATTACCTGAAAAATTACCGCGGAACCGTCTTTATGGTCACCCATGACCGTTATTTCCTGGATAAAGTGTCGAACCGCATCCTCGAAATCAGCCACGGAAAAATGTACAGCTACGATTCCAACTATTCCCGTTTTCTGGAACTGAAAGCTGAGCGCGAGGAGATGGAACTCGCCTCTGAACGGAAACGCCAGAGCATCCTGCGCATGGAACTCGAATGGGCGAAACGCGGCTGCCGCGCAAGAAGCACAAAACAGCGCGCAAGACTCGAACGTCTCGAAGTACTCAAAAATGGCACGGCACCGACCGCAGACGCTGTCGTGGAGATGGATGCTGTCGAGACCCGCATGGGAAAGAAAACGATTGAATTCCATAACGTCAGCAAAGCCTTCGGCGATAAAACGCTGATGAAAGATTTCGAATACATCTTCCTGCGGAACCAGAGTGTCGGCATCATTGGCCCGAACGGCTGCGGAAAATCCACAATGCTGCGGATGATCACCGGAGAAGTCCTGCCGGATGCGGGAACCATCGAAATCGGCGACACGATCCGCATCGGCTATCTGGCACAGGAAGAGCCGGACATGGATACGAATCAGCGCGTGATCGACTACGTGAAAGATATCGCTGAGTATGTCCAGACCCGTGACGGCCGCATCAGCGCATCGCAGATGCTCGAACGCTTCCTGTTCACACCGGATATGCAGTACACCCCGATTTCCAAACTCTCCGGAGGCGAAAAACGGAGACTGTATCTCTTATCCGTCTTAGTGAGCGGCGCCAATGTTCTGATCCTCGACGAGCCGTCCAACAACGTTGATATCCCGACCCTGACCGTGCTTGAGGATTTCCTGAACACGTTCGTCGGCATCGTCATCACCGTTTCCCACGACCGCTATTTCCTGGATAACGTCGTGGACCGCATCTTCGAATTCGACGGAAACGGAAATCTTCTGCAGTACGAGGGCGGCTACACCGATTACCTCGAAGCAAAAGAACGCCGTTTCGGCGGAAGTGCGGAAGAAACGGCAAAAGCAGCGCCGTCCAAAACGTCCGCGGACGAACCTGCAAAGTCAAAGAACAATGACTGGAAGCAGAACCGTCCGACCCGCCTGAAATTTACGTTCAAAGAACAGCGCGAGTACGAGACCATCGATGACGATATCGCTGTACTCGAGGAAAAGATTGCATCGCTTGACGATCAGATGCTCAAAAACGCCACCAACTCTGCAAAGCTCGCCGAACTGATGGCGGAAAAAGAGAAGACCGAAGCTGCTCTGGAAGAAAAAACCGAGAGATGGATTTATCTCACCGACCTCGCAGAACAGATTGAGGCGCAGAATCAGAAATAAAAGAAGCAAAGGAACTGTCCGCAGAAGAGAAAAAATATGCGGGTCGTTCCTTCTTTTTTTATCGAGAAATTCGACGCGGAATTACCAGAAGTTGTAAAAAACTTGTATTTTTCCCTGAACACCCACAGAAAATCTGGACAGAATGCCCAATCGGTGTTATAATTCAGACACTGGACATAGTGGCATTGCCATGCCCTTATCCGGGTTTTTCGAAGCGCGGAGGCAACCGAAACCCGGCAGAACACCAACCTGAGAAAAGCCAAAGTAATTTTTGGTCATCATTTTTTAAGGAGGATAAAATCAAATGGCTAGAAAGATGAAAACCATGGATGGTAACCAGGCTGCAGCACATGCGTCTTATGCGTATACCGACGTAGCAGCTATTTACCCAATTACCCCTTCATCCGTTATGGCGGAGCATACCGATGAGTGGGCAACCCAGGGAAGAAAGAACATTTTCGGACAGGAAGTTCAGGTAACTGAGATGCAGTCTGAGGCAGGAGCAGCAGGTGCAGTACACGGATCACTGGCAGCCGGAGCTCTTACCACAACCTACACCGCATCCCAGGGACTTCTTCTGATGATCCCGAACCTTTATAAAATTGCCGGCGAGCAGCTCCCGGGCGTATTCAACGTATCCGCTCGTGCCCTTGCAAGCCACGCACTTTCCATCTTCGGAGATCATTCAGACGTTTACGCCTGTCGTCAGACCGGAGTCGCAATGCTCTGCGAATCCAGCGTACAGGAGGTTATGGACCTGACACCGGTTGCACACTGTGCAGCACTGAAAGGCAAAGTTCCATTTATCAACTTCTTCGACGGATTCCGTACATCCCACGAGATTCAGAAAATCGAGACATGGGATTACGAAGATCTGAAAGACATGGTAGATATGGATGCAGTAGATGCATTCCGTAAACATGCCCTGAACCCGAACCATCCGTGCCAGAGAGGATCCGCACAGAACCCGGATATCTTCTTCCAGGCAAGAGAAGCATGTAACCCGTACTACGATGCTCTTCCGGCAATCGTACAGGAGTACATGGACAAAGTAAACGAGAAAATCGGAACCGATTACAAACTGTTCAACTACTATGGAGCAGCAGACGCTGAGCACGTAATCATCGCTATGGGTTCTGTCTGCGATACCATCGAGGAGACCATCGATTACCTCGTAGCAGCAGGCAAGAAAGTCGGCGTTGTAAAGGTACGTCTGTACCGTCCGTTCTCCGCAGAAGCACTCATCAATGCAATTCCGGAGACTGTAAAACAGATTTCCGTTCTGGACAGAACAAAAGAGCCGGGATCTCTTGGCGAGCCTCTGTACCTGGACGTAGTAGCAGCATTAAAAGGCAGCAGATTCGAGAGCACACCGGTCTTCACAGGTCGTTACGGACTTGGTTCCAAGGACACCACACCGGCTCAGATCGTTGCTGTATATGAAAATACAGAGAAACAGAGATTTACCATTGGTATCGTAGACGATGTTACCAATCTGTCTCTGCCGGTTGGCGCTCCTCTGGTAACAACTCCGGAAGGAACCATCAACTGCAAATTCTGGGGACTTGGCGCAGACGGTACCGTTGGAGCAAACAAGAACTCCATCAAGATCATCGGTGACAACACAGACATGTACGCTCAGGCTTACTTCGATTATGACTCCAAGAAGTCCGGCGGTGTAACGATGTCTCACCTGCGTTTCGGAAAGAAACCGATCAAATCCACCTACCTGATCCACAAAGCAAACTTTGTTGCATGTCATAATCCTTCCTATGTGAACAAATATCACATGGTAGAGGAGCTGGTAGACGGAGGAACCTTCCTTCTGAACTGTCCATGGGATGAAGCAGGACTGGAAGAGCATCTGCCAGGTCAGGTAAAAGCATTCATCGCAAACCATAACATCAAATTCTATGTGATCGACGGCGTTAAGATCGGTATCGAGACCGGCATGGGACCGACCCGTATCAACACCATTCTTCAGTCTGCATTCTTCAAGCTTGCGAAGATCATTCCGGAAGAAAAAGCCATCGAACTCATGAAAGCAGCAGCAAAAGCTACCTATGGCCGTAAAGGTGATGATGTCGTAGCAAAGAACTGGGCAGCAATCGATGAGGGTGCAAAACAGATCAAAGAAGTTGCAGTTCCGGAAAGCTGGAAAAATGCAGCAGACGAAGGTCTGACCACAACCCACGCAGAGAGCGGCCGCGCTGACGCTGTTAAATTCGTAAATACCATCCAGGCAAAAGTAACTTCCCAGGAAGGAAACAACCTGCCTGTATCCGCATTTGCAGACTACGTAGACGGAACAACTCCGTCCGGCACATCCGCATACGAGAAACGTGGTATCGCCGTAAACGTACCTGTATGGAATCCGGAAAACTGTATCCAGTGTAACAGATGTTCCTTCGTCTGCCCGCACGCTGTTATCCGTCCGGTTGCCATGAACGCAGAAGAAGCAGCAGCAGCTCCGGAAGGCATCCAGACCATGCCGATGACCGGTATGCCGGACTACACCTTCACAATGGCTATTTCCCAGCTTGACTGTACCGGATGTGGTTCCTGTGCAAACGTATGCCCGGGCAAGAAGGGTGTGAAAGCACTGGCTATGGAAAGCCTTGCAGCACACGAAGCAGAGCAGAAATACTTCGATTATGCAGCAGCTCTTCCAGAGAAGACAGACGTTGTAGCAAAATTCAAAGAGAATACCGTAAAGGGCAGCCAGTTCAAGAAACCGCTGCTTGAGTTCTCCGGCGCATGCGCAGGCTGCGGCGAGACTCCTTACGCAAAACTGATCACCCAGCTGTTTGGTGACAGAATGTACATCGCAAACGCAACAGGATGCTCTTCTATCTGGGGCAACTCCTCACCGTCCACTCCTTACACCGTAAACGAGAAAGGACAGGGCCCGGCATGGTCCAACTCCCTGTTCGAGGACAACGCAGAGTTCGGTTATGGTATGCTTCTCGCTCAGAAAGCAATCCGCGGCGGCCTGAAAGCCAAAGTTGAGGATGTTATGAACTCCGAGAAAGCTCCGGAAGAAGTAAAAGCAGCATGCAAAGAGTATCTGGATACCTTTGACTGCGGCGCAACCAACGGAACCGCAACCGATAAACTCGTAGAAGCAATCAAAGATGCTGACTGCGATACCTGCAGAGAAATCGTGAAGAACAAAGACTTCCTCGCTAAGAAATCCCAGTGGATCTTCGGTGGTGACGGATGG
>ERZ836441.2799-NODE-2799-length-12994-cov-4.758405_pt1 | contig 12994 bp, 17 predicted proteins | sample MGYA00519686_ERZ836441 | MGnify/ENA primary metagenome ERZ836441 (study PRJEB31850, sample SAMEA3708800) | human gut metagenome | biome: human gut; feature: human-associated habitat; material: faeces | place: China | collected 2014 ... | reverse complement strand
TAGAAAGAAGAATGTCGGAAAGCCGTGTGAGGGAGAACCTCATGCACGGTTTGATAAGGGGCGGATGAAAATTTCATCCGCCTACTCTACCAAAAGTTTCATTCGCCATATTACCAAGTAGTACTTATGTGTAATTTGACAGGAGATGAGAGTGATGGCAACATACAAAGAAATTCAACAAAACTATAGAAAAATAAAATGTGATGATTTGATAGATATGCGGACTCATATAGACCAAAAGCATGTATCACTTTCTGATGCAGACGGAATAAACAGGTTAATTAATGAAGGAAAAAAGCTCATAGCCGTTTTGTTTTAGATAAAGATGCGCCAAATAATATTGAAGCAAATTTAAAGCTTATGAAACAAATCATAGAAGAAGTATTGTTCTCAAAAGAGCGCGAAATGTTAGCATGGATAAAGTATGCACCACATGATGACCAATATAAGCTTACCGCAGATTATGGAGAGATGGTCGGGATTGGTCTATTAAAAGATAAGAATGGAAACATAAAAGAATATTCAACTGATACAATTACAGTCCTCTTTAAGAGAAATTATGCAGCAAAGTATGGGTTCACTGTAGTTACAGCATATCCGGAATTAAACGAACCTATGGTTCCATTAGAAAAAACAAACAGAGATTTAACAAATGAAATAAGAAAAACTGAGAAATATAATGCTGCCTCTGTAATTAAAAAAGCTTATCTTGAACATATGGTAAACCCTAATAGTAATCATAATCTTAAAATATTTGAAAATGTAAATGGGGAAGATGAGCTTATTTTACGAGTAAACATGAAAAGGCAGGACGGAATTCCAGATAAGTATTATAATATAAGAATCACAGAAAATGATTTGACATTAATTGCAAAACAATATAATCAATTAAATCATGCGTTCGGGAGCGAAAGAATAGAAACTCAGTTAATAAGAATGGCCAAAGAACACGATGCTATAATAAATAATAGCGTCGATTTAACAAATAAATATATAAAACGTCAACTTGAAATAAAATGGCCAAAACTATCTATGGAGATTCAACAAATCCAAAGCTCAATGGAGATGATAAAGCACCAGGAACTAAATCGTCAACTAGATGATTCGGCGACCTTACGCTCGCCCTACGATGGCTCCCCGTACACGTCCAGTAACCTCAAAACCGACGAACAACCAAACTGTTCAGGGTCGGACTGCTTGCAGCATCCCTTCCCTGACGGCAAGCCTGGCCGCGGTCTCCCGTCCATCGATGAATTAAAAATGGATGAAGAAGAATTATCGTAAAAAAATCCGCAAAAAATTGCCATAAATTAAATATTTTGGCATATTAAGTGTACAAGGAGGAGTAAAATAATGACATTTAAAGATATTAAGTTAGTAGAAGCAGAAAATATTATTTACATCCCGCAGCCAATGGCTTGGGCTTTAGAGGCGTTTTTAAAGCGTGATTGTCCCGCGCTGGAATATGAAATGATTCCAAAATGGAAAATAAAATATGGATTATACGGAGAAGCTGATGTAAATCATTTTTTATATTTGCATAAAGATTTATTTGCCGGTACTGAATACGAGGATTTTTCTATATCTGAATATGTTGGATTAAAATCAAATATTGATACTGATTACATTGTACAAAAGTTAAAACTGTTCCGTGGTAATGAGAAGGATGAAGAAGTAAAAAAATGGGAAAAAGAAAGAGAAGGTGCATTTCTTATAAAAAAAGCACCAGATTCTTCTGATTATGCAATGTTAAACCTTGATGCAAGAATTTTTTCAGCTGTTGGCTCATATGAAAAAATAGAAGAACTGCAAAAATTAATGGAAGAAAAAGGTTTAGACCAGGATGATATTATGATTATTCTAAAGTCTTTGACAATATGCTGAAAATAATTGCAAAAAATATTTCTAAAAACAGAAAAGGTAAGCATTTATGAGTATAATATGATTACGACAAAAATGGAGCAGACAAAACTGCTCCATTTGTTTTTCGGTTAATTTGCGCGAGTTATCGACGTAAAACTGAAAATTCCAGACCGACAAAAAAATTATCCGATAGTAAAAATATTGTTCTACAATGCTTCTCTTTTTAATACATTTTCAATATATTCGTCATCCTGCGAGAGTGCATACGTCTTAACCATGACAGCTTTCGTCGCAGTCCATGACCCAGCATACATATAAGTTTTTTCAACTTTCGACATATCTCTGGAACAAATTTCATCAAGCTCTGATGAACTGGTCATATCGCGTGGAATGAAAAAATGCGCATTGTCTGATATAACTTCAATAACTGCATTCCGGTCTCCATAATCATCATAATGCTCATTGTATCTGCAGCTCATAGGGTATGCTACTGCAGAAATTAGACCTTCTGGAAGTTTGTTTCCATGAACCTTAATTAACGTAAGGCCTTCTGGGTTTGCAAAAGCTTGTTTTGAGCATATTTGAACATTTTGATGAATCTCAATAGAAGCAAAGCGGTCACTCGGAAACGCATAATCTTCAATTGAACAGACTTCTTTTGGGATGATAATGTCACCTGATAAAAACCTTGCTGATGCATACAGCTTGTGGTCCATGCTTCCGTAAATCATATCGTTCTCAGCTTTTAAGTAGTCATTTCTGGGAGTAATCTCTACATGATTTGCATTTATGCAGAAGTTTTTAGAAATAGACTCCATAAAATCAGAACAATCATTAATGATTAAAGTATCACAAATCTGATTATCCTCACCAACTGTCCAGAGTAAATCCAGAAGATTGTAATCTGAAATAATAAGTTTCTGAATTATGTTTTTTCCGAAATTTACTGCTAGAGCAATGCTCTTGACAGATGAAGTTAACTCAAAAGACGTTGTTTCCTCCTTAAATCCAATGAGACAGTCACCAAACATAATAGGCCCATCTCCGGCACGTGTTTCTGGTCTGTCAAGATATGACCCAGTCAATCCTCCGGCGTCAATGTCTTCAATATAATCTGCATGATTAATTGACGAGGTTTCACATCCGTCAAGTGCCATGCCACAAATACGGCGAACATGTCGCAAATCCAGAACTTCATCAGGCTTCAAACAAAATGCATTCAGTAAATCACCTCTTGTATTTTCAAACATTCCAGTTCTGATTAACATTGTTTCTCTATTTAGAAAACATGGAGAATCTGATAAAACTGCTCTGATATTCGGAAATGTCCGATTAAGAAGATGAATACCAATAACATTCTCTTTGATTTGTAATGTGGTCACATTTGGATATGTTTCTTTAATGTCACGCAAATCGTAAACAACCTGGTCTTTACCAAAAGGGCAATCCAATATTAAAGTTCTGGACCGTTTTGTAATTTTAACTGTCTTAATTATGTCAACAATCTCTTTTTCCATCTTTTTTAATTCCTTTCTTTTTTTTATTTTTTTGCACAATCAATATGCCGGATTTTAAAGAAGAAGAAAAAATATTGCTTCCTGTCTAAGAGAGCTGACAACGGTAAGTGGTCAGATGCAAATCCTGAAAGCTAAATCAAATTCCTAACCGTTAGGAATGGGGTTTTGCTTATTTTTTTACAAAAATAAATTCAGCATACTAAATGCATAAAAGCCAACAAAAAGAAAGGAACAAGAAGAAATGACAAAAGAAAATACAATCACACACGGAAACGCAAAGTATATCGTCAGATTTGGCGAAACACGCATTGGCCTTCCAGGACAGCAGCCGGTTAAATTTTTGAAATATGACGAGGCTGGCAAGCTGATTGCAGAAAGAGAGCTTTTGTTCAGGACCGGAGACGGATATGTTGTTCCGGAATTCAGAACGTACGAAGATGTCAGAAGATTTTGGAGTTATCCAAATCGCGCCAAATTGGAAGTCAAAAGAAAAATGATATACAATGTCAAAGAGGTGTAGTATGTCTGTAATTGTTAAATCTGTCATCTGAGGCAGATTTTTTTTTGTAAAAAATTTAAATATTTTTTTCTTTTCCACAAAAATCCAGCATATTACGTATATACAAAAAACGAAAGAGGAGATTTAAAAATGGATATTGGAGCATACGCAAGAATTGAAGACCTGTCAGCAATCCTGGCTTCTACCGGGATTAACATTCCACGCCTTCGCGGGTTAAGACTGATGGCGACAGAAGAGAAGATTTCAGAAGATGAGATTAAGGAGATGGCTGATTCTGCAGAGGTTGATGCAGTTGAGGACCTTGTCAGGGCCTGCCCGCCGTGGTCAGTTGGTTCCAGCTGCCATTCATATTGTAACAGGACAGACAAAAATTTAAAGAGATTTCTTGTCTATACCGAGGACGAAAGAGGGTATAAACAACCAACTGCCGTAAGATGGAATGAACTCCACGGCAAGAAAAGAAAGAAAGTTAAGTTGCTTGCCAAAACACAGGCAAAAAGAATCCGGAAATCTATGGAAACTTTCAATAAATATGCCGGCAGAAAGGATGTACTATATGTACATGCCCGGATTGGTGGAGATAACTGGGTATATTTTGACGGTCCACAGGTTGCAGAGCACCCGACTTTCATTGAAAGAGTGGATGACTGGTTCGATTCAACATATTGTGATATCTACATTAAAGTTGACAAGTCTCTTGTGGAGCAGTATCTAAAAGAGGAAAAAGAAAGAGAAAAAGAAGCTGAAGAAGACTCAGTGATGACTGAAGCGGCAGATGCAGGCGAAGCATGAAAAACTCGGCAAAAATTTGCAATGTCTGGCAAGTATGATAATATATACTTAACAAGAGGAAAGAAAAACTTTCTGATACGTCAGACTGATTCGCAGTCGAAATTCCTTTCTTTGTTTCTAGCGTTAACCCGTCAAATTAAATGGCGGGTTTTTTGCTGTCTTTTTCAAAATCCTAATGGTTAGGATTACATTTGTTTTGTTATTTTTCCGACATATTGTATATGTAAAAGAAACCAAAAAAAATAACACAAAAAATTAAAACAAAGGAGAAAAAATAAATGCAAAAATACGAAAAATATAAAGAAGCCATCAAACCACTGAAACGTCTTATCCTCGCCGATGCAGCAACGGTTTTTGTAAGAATAGGAAAAGAAGAAGAAAAAATACACAGAAAAGTGCTTTCCACAGAAGCCTCGCTGCAAAAGCTGGCTGCCATGTCAGAGAAAGAAAAAGATGACGAAAAAATAAAGAAAAAAATATCTGCCGCTGAAAAGAAAATAGAAGAGGTAAAAAGAAAAGAAAAAGAATTCTGCATTGCGGTTAAGCCGATGTATGCTGCGATTGCCGATGTAATAGAGCACCAGAAAGAACGGCCGATGACGTTGTGGTTTGAGATTCTGGATGACGAGATTGCCGCGGCACCTGGCGCGAAGGTAGAAGAGCACGTGGTGTATGCGACGTGCGTTGTGAAGGTAACAAAAGAAAACTTTGCCGGCCAGGAAGGCCTGGACGAAAGTGTGCAGAAAATGATTGCTGATGGTAAATTCGGCGAGAGATATTTTGCACTGACAAAACGGCCGGAAGCAGGAGACAAAAAAGAATACGAGTTTCTGGAAGTTAAGAAGGGCTGGAGACCGGAAAATAGAAAAGATTTTGTAGAGTGGACGGAGTACTCCGTAGAGAAGTAAGTTTTTCTACTTTTGTAAATTTCGCATATTGGATATATAATAAAGAAATAAGAAGGGAGACAAAAAATGGCAAAACTATATTTCAGGTATGGCGCAATGGGAAGTTCCAAAACTGCAAACGCGCTGATGGTTGCTTACAATTACAAAGAAAGAGGTAAGAAAGCCATGTTGGCGAAGCCTCTGACAGACACGAGAGAGATTGGCGTGATTCATAGCCGGATTGGCTTAGAACAGCCGTGCATCAGCGTGGAAGAGCTGGTCCGGATGGACGATGCAGTACTTGAAACATATGACTGCTTCATTATAGATGAGGCGCAGTTTTGTAAAAAGTCAGACATTGAATTTTTTGTTCATATCGTGGATGACCTCGGCATTCCAGTAATATGTTACGGCCTGCGTGCTGATTTTCAGCAGAATCTTTTTGAAGGCAGCTTGTGGCTGCTTGCATGGGCTGATAAGATAGAAGAAATCAAGACGGTCTGCTGGTGCGGCAAAGGTGCCCGCTGCAATGCAAGGATTGATGCAAAAGGAAAAATCATCCGGGCAGGAGAGCAGGTAATGGTCGGAGCAAACGAAAGTTATATTGCTCTTTGCAGGAAGCACTTCCGGGAAGGTAAGACAAGACCAGATTGGAGCGAAATGTCGGAAGAGAAGAAAGAGGTGCTGAAACCGGATGTAATTGTGTAATAATTAGATATTTTGGCCAAAAAAAATAACGAGAACAGCTTTAACTGTTCTCGTTTTACATTTTCCAGTTTTAATCTTTTTTCAACTCGTAATCAACTATTATCGGAATCTCTGGCCATTTTTCAGATATGATATCCCGCAAATGGTCCATAAACGCCTTGATTTTTTCTATTCTGTCATAATTTTCAAGCCATTCATAAACACTTAATGAACACCAGTCTTTATCTGTAGTGCCTCTAATATATACGCTGACAGCATATGCATTATCATTATACTTTGCTGCATATTCTCCACTTTCAGCGACAATCTCTATTTTTTTGACATTTGACAAAAGCTTGACACATTTCTGGACTTCGTTTAAAAAAGCTTCATCGTTATAACTGATGTTTTCTATATCTTGGTCTTCCATGTAACAATCAAAAATTTTTTCTTTTCTAAAATCAATGTCTTCTGGAAGCGATGTCTCTTCCAGAATCTTTAATATTCCAAATATCTGCTCATGCTGTGAAAAAAGATGTTTTTCTGGAAATTCTTTATTTAATAATTTTTCCAAATCCAGTATAAATTGTCTTACATTTTCTTGCTCAATTCCACATACTTTGATTATAACAGCATCTTTATCAGCTGGAATGTTGTTATAGAATCTAATATCAATGCTAGAAAATTCGTTTTTCCCTCCAAAACTAAGCTCGTCAATGATTGTCATTTTAGCATATGAATTGTCACGAGAACGTAATATATCCATAAGTTCAGAATCAGCATATTTTTTTTCTATTTCTTTTCCATTTTTATCAGTATATTTAATATATTTTTGCATACATTTCTACATCTTTCTTTTTTCTTTTAATATAGCAGTTTGCTAGGAAATAGTCAAGATTTGTGGATGATTTTTGGCGGATTTAAAAAATCCCTGCTTACTTCTGCAGGGATTTGATTTGCTTAAGTGTTCTTTATTTTTTCTTCTTTTTCTTTTCAGAAGAACAGGCTTTTTTGTAGAGCTTTTTCAGGCCTTTTTTCATCTTCTTATTGTTCTTCTCGGAAATCTGGAAATCTACAACATCAACGAAGAGCGGGAAATTCCCGGTCGACCAAAAGTCGTCCGCGGGTCAAATGTTCCGGTTTTAACTTCGCACGCGGGTTTGAATCCACGTTCGAAGTCTGGTTACGAGCCGGAACGGCGAGTTATCAATATGCCGGATACGTGCGGTAACAAAATTTCCACAAAAATGTCTAACATTTACAAAAATTAAGCATATTAGAAGAAAAGAAAAGAGTATTCCGCGAAGCGGGAAGCAAAACGTAGTTTTGCAGGCGGTCCAGCCTGCAAGACTGGCGGGGTTTGTGACAGCGCCCCATTAATTTAATCTGGTAACGAGCCGATATGGCGAGTTATAAATAAATCCCGCATACGTGCAATTAATTACGTTAAAAAACCACCTGGAGGTGCAAATAAGTATGTATAAACTGTTTGTTTTAATATTTTGTATAGGGGCAGTGATGATTCTTGCAAGTATTGCATTAATTTGCTGCATGAATCAGGAAAAAAGAGGGTATAGGATACAGCTTGCCGGCGCATTCGTAACCGGTGTTGGCCTTTCCGGAATCGTGTTCACGCTATTCGGTATTGGTCCGGCAATCTTAATTGGCCTGATGTGTGTGCTGTACATAATCATCAATATTCTGTCGAATTAGAAGAGAGGAAAAATAATGAGAAAACTAATCGGAAAACTATATGCCAGTTCTGTTGTCCGGTACGTGTTCTTCGGAGGATGTACAACGCTGGTTAATCTGGTCAGCTTTTACCTGCTGCGGCGTGCAGGTGTCGGGATTAACCTTGCAAATCTGGCTTCAATCGTGCTGGCTGTATTGTTTGCATATGTAGTTAACGCCAGGTTCGTATTCCAGGCAAGGCCGGAAACAGTAATGGAAGAGCTGCAGGCATTTGTTAAATTTGTAGGAGCCAGGGCACTGACGATGTTTGTCGAGCTTGGCGGTGTCTGGCTGCTGGTGGAACAGATGAAGCTGAATGATATGCTTGGAAAATTCCTGACGCAATTTGTTGTACTTATACTGAACTATGTGTTTAGCAAGTTTTTTGTTTTTGCAAAAAGATAAGAATTTCAGCAGCCGGCCGGCTGCTTTTTCTTATTCCCTGATTTTTCCAGCATATTAAGAGAGCAATAAAAAAATTGAAAAAAGAAAGGAAAAAGAAACTATGAAAAAAATGAATCAGCAGGAGTTTATGAACATTTTATGCATTCTTGCCAAAATGGATGAAAGATGCGCTGACAGGATTATTAAATCAACGCAGCAGTCTTTTATTGAAGTAAAATCTGCCTCTGACTTTACTAAGCAGTATGAATCTGTTTGTGTTGATGACCTGTATTTTAACTACATGTTCGACAGGATGGATGTTCCTCAAGCTGCCGAAGAAGTCATAAACAGAATTACAAAAGCAAAGCAGGTTGTCATGAAAACTGTTCAGGAAGAGCAAAAGGTTATAGGTATTGACGGTAATCATGTTCTTGATATCTTAAACCGTATCATGCATGATGCCGACAATATGCCGCCTGAAGAACCAGAAGAACCTGAAAAACCTGAAGAACCTGCTACACCGGTTGTGCAGCCTGTGCTTACAAGACCAGTAATGTCCAAAAAGGAAAGTTCCTTCGATGACATGATGTCTGCCCTGGAAGACGAAGATGAAGAGGAAGTAGGCAATACTTCTACAGCTCCGGAGCATAATGACTCTAAAAAACCTGACACATCGGATGACCTGTATAACGCTTTTGATGACGAAGATAGTGACCTGCTGTCTGCGTTAGAGGAGGAAGAAGATGGCATTGCTGAACAGAATCCGGCAGAATCTGACAACGACGAAACGGAAGAGGAACCAGAAGAAACTCAGGAAGAGGAGCCAGAAGAAACTCAGAAAGAGCAGTCAGATGGCTTATCTCTTGACGAATCTAACGGCGAGCCTGATGATTCGGTGAACTTATGTTCACCTTCATTGAGTGTAAGCGAATCTGGTAACGAAGAGCTTTGCTCTGAGTTATCACCAGTCTTGGACGAGCGAAGCAAACATACCGACGGACAACCGAATTGTTCAGGGTCGGATTGCCTGTTGCAATCCTTCCCTGACGGCAAGCCTGGCCGCGGTCTCCCGTCAATCGATGATATCGAAGAGGGTCAGGAAAAGGAATCCGTTGCCGTGGATATAGAGCAGGAAATGAAGGATGCGTTTGCGAAAATCCTCAATTTCAAGTATTGGCCAAGCAGCAGCGAAGATGAGGAAGCAAAAGAGATTTTTGATACCCTTGTGAAAGGGGCGTCAAGAAATTTTTTCGCAAAACCGGCGAGCATAAAGTACGATGTAAAAGAAGAAGCAAAAAAGCCGGTAAATCCAAATGGAAATGTGAGCCTCGGAGACGTGATTGCCGCAGCATTGGGAATGCCGGAAGCTGGAAAGCTGGATACAGACACCGGAGACACAGGAGATGATTTTGATTTGTAGTATACAAAAGCAGCCAAATTACTGGCTGCTTTTTTTGTTCGGCAAAAATTTGCGGCGCTGCTGCATATACAGTACAATATATGCATAAGAAAGAGGAAGGCAATTCCTCTTGTACATAAGGCGGATTCGCCGTCGCAATTCCTTTCTTTGTTTCTAAAGTGCCGCTGCCGTTCTGACAGCGGTACTTTTCTGTATACCTCCAAAACAAATCTAATCTTTGGCAGATTCGGCATTTGCGGAGACAATGACCGATATGATGCATGCCGCCAGAAACGGGGCAATATATTTTGCATTGTTCTGCACCTGCACTGCCGAAGATGAGACAATGTCCCCAAGTGCAAAGAACAGGTCGTAGCATATGACCAAAAGATAGTAAATTCCTGACAAGATGCCGGCAATCGTCGCTGTGCCTGCTCCTTTTCTGATACATACGATATTGATGATTCCGATAATTCCAGGCATAACAATACACAGTATGAACGGAATAATCCACGGCCAAATATGCTTATCGAAATAATAGTCCAGGATTGCAGCGCCATTAACAATATATGTAATCCATGAATACAGTATGGCCGCCAGGAATATCAGGCAAAGCACTGTTTTTTCTTTTTTCTTCATTTTTTTCACCTCCAGATAAAACATTTTTGCAATTAATATGCAAAAACATATAAGTTTTCGGCATATTGGATATATAAAAAACCTGTGTACTGCAGAGAGGAGAAAAATATGGCAAAAAATAAGCCGAAAAATACAGAGCATGATTTGAAATCAGAGTTGCATAAAAAACCTGCAAAGCCGGTCACAAAACCGGCAGTAAACCAGAAAACACAGCAAAAGAAGAAAAAGAAAAAACCAAATGAAGAGAAAAGAAACCAGCAGAGAATAGAAGTACAGCGTTTTATTGGTGCTGTAAACAGATTGAAAAAGCAGATTCGCCTGCCGCGGTATTCCATATTCCAGACTATAGATATCAAGATTGTAACAAAAATGCTGAAAAAAGATGTAAGACGTGTAATTGTGGTGCAGCCAGTGTTAAAAGATTGTTCACTTGGATATGTAAAACCAATGGAATACCGGTATGACAACACATGGACGGTTGACATGGTGAAAAAAGATATCGCTACAGCGATACTTACGCCAAAATACAGTCTGACATTATCAGAAGATGCAGAAGTGAATTTGAAGCATGAAGTATGGGATATGGTAAAAAGACGGAAAGAAGTAAGTATCAATGCAGAGTTTATCCATCTTGTCATGAAAGAAATGTACGGATATTTCTGGCTGGCAAATGCTGTTCTGTGTGGACACGGTGAAAAAGGTAGCCCGGCGGAACACCGTATTTCAAATGCTGCGATTGATGAAACTGGTAAAATTACTTTTACATATTACCAGACACGCTTTTCATATGAAGATGGCATATTGAAGAACAGCAAGGCGAGCGAACAGAAAAGGCTTGCGGATTTCATAAACGCAAATGCAGATGAAATCAGGAAGTGCATTGATACCAGGGCAAAAACAGATGGCGAGTTAGAGCTTACATTGACAACCGGTGGAGAAGCAGGAAGCCTACATGCTGTTCTTACTATTGATGATAAAAAATATAAGAAAAAAATGGCTAAAACAGTTGACGGTGAAGCATTTGAAGCCTGGGTTGAAGTGGTGACGGAAGAACATCATAAAGAAAAGGATATGTTCATCAAAAAAGTACAGGCAAAGCAGAGGAAGCTGAAAATCTACGGCAGTCTGCTGCATTTGACAATACTTAGGAACATCGCAAGACGTGAAGGCTGCGAGTGGCCTGAAAATGACATGTATGAGTGGATAGAAAATATTATAGAAAAAGAGATTAGAAAAGTGCAGGCGAAGCAGACTTCCATGATGTTTGGCTTTGATGATGTCGTGCAGGCGGTAAATGACCTGATTATGTGCGGGCTGCTGAGAAAAACAGATAAAAAGGCATTTGTAGGAAAATGCGGTGAAGAGTTTGCACCACGTGCAAAAAATATGATATTGAAACCTGGTACAGACTACATGATTTTTGCGCAGCTGCCGTTTAAAAGAAGGTTTGACTTTTCAGAATTTTCAGACATTGACTGGCTGGACTGGATAAAAAACCGTAAGACGGAATGGCAGGATATGGGTGACGAAGCTGTATTACTGCCAATATTTGAACACAGTCCTGTAGTTTTATCCTGCCCGGATGAAATGCGTGCATTTTTGACTGGCAGGCCGCAGACATGGGTAGATTATGCACTGACAATGAAAGAGATTGCTGAGACAGATGGGGAGAAAAGGTATTGGTTATTTGTTAGACGACTAATATCTTAACTTGTTTCGTGAAGATTTGCAAAAACTTCAGGTTTTTGTATAACAAGAAAAGTCAGTAAACAAAAATTCAGAAACTCAAAAAAATGAAGAAAAAATAAAAGCGGGCAGATTTACTGCCCGCTATATTTTTAAGGTTTCATATTTAGTTTTTAGATATTGCTTATTAATTATCATCTTCTTGAATAATTTTATTGATTTCTGGAATGCTTAATCCGGTTTCGTTTGCAATTTCATTAATTGAAATATCATGTTTAAAAAGATATAATACAAATTTTGCGTCTTTTTCTTTTAATTCTTGCTCTTGCTTACGAATTACTCTATCTTTTTTTTGAAGCGCTTTATCTTTTTCGTTAAGTTCAATTTCATAAGAAGACCATGCTTTATACATTTTTCTTACTCCTTCCTCGGTTTCTCTGTAATATCGAAACTCTTCGGCCAATTCTGAATAATACATATCATCTGGGTTGCTGGATTTTAAATCATGGATTAACTTTCCAAGAGGCGTATCATCTTCTGGTGCAGAAAGATTTACGTATATCCTTTCTACTTTATCATCTTGAACGTCACCAGTTTCAGCTATTACACTTATAATATGATAAATTTTTCTAATTTTGTTCGCTTCTCTATTTTTCTTTGTGTTTTTATAAAATATATTTTTTTCGCAAATAAAAATAAAACAATTTTTGGTAAGTCAGTAAATTCATCTCCTTCTTCCAGGGCATCTATATCAATCATAGCATTATAAAAGCGTTGGCGAAGAAGAGTCGCTCCTTTTACTAATCTCTGAAACTCCATGTTAATATACATGTTTTGAAAATTAGCCGCCGCATTCTCGCGACTTCAGTCGTGCAGTTAGGCGGCTTTT
>ERZ836441.2785-NODE-2785-length-13032-cov-4.301071_pt1 | contig 13032 bp, 10 predicted proteins | sample MGYA00519686_ERZ836441 | MGnify/ENA primary metagenome ERZ836441 (study PRJEB31850, sample SAMEA3708800) | human gut metagenome | biome: human gut; feature: human-associated habitat; material: faeces | place: China | collected 2014 ... | reverse complement strand
TGCAATTGCATGACGCGCACCTCGCAGCAAGAATGCCGAGGCATTCTTGAATATATAATGACTGGAAGAGGTACATGACATGGAAAAAAGAATTAGCGGAACAACGACATTATTAGCACTGATTGGTTCTCCAGTGGGACATTCCGGTTCTCCGGCAATGCACAATTACAGCTTTGAAAAATTAGGACTTGATTATGCCTACATGGCATTTGAGATAAAAGAAGACCAGGTAGGAGAATTTCTGGATGCGGCGAGACTTCTTAAGATCCGCGGTTTTAATGTGACGATGCCATGTAAGATGGAAGTTGCAAGACAGGTCGATGAGTTGTCTCCGGCAGCGCAGATCATGGGCGCTTCCAATACGGTAGTGAATGAAAATGGAAAACTAATTGGGCACAATACAGACGGAGTCGGATTTGTGAAAAATCTTGCAGAACACGGCGTCTCTGTAAAAGATAAGACAATTACACTTATGGGCGGTGGTGGAGCCGGAACTGCAATTTTTGTACAGCTTGCACTGGACGGAGCTTCCGAGATTCATGTGTTTAACCGAAAGGGCGCAAACTTCGAAAAGCTTGAGAAGATTGCGAAGAAAATATTAGAATTTGCACCAGAGTGCAAGATACAGGTCTGTGATATGGCAGATAAAAAAGCATTGTATAAGAGTATTGGAGAGAGTGATATTCTTGTAAATGCAACAAATGTGGGCATGAAACCGAATGAGAAAGGGACAATGATCCAGGGCACTTCTGTATATAGGGAAGATTTGGTCGTTGCGGAGATTATTTATAATCCGAAGGAGACACGTATGATGCGCGAGGCGAAAGAAGCCGGTGTGAAATGCGTGGTCGGTGGAAAAGGTATGCTCCTGTGGCAGGGGGCAGAGGCGTTTCATTTGTTTACAGGCCAGGAAATGCCGGTGGAAGACGTGAAAGCAAAATTCTTTGCAGAGTAGAGAATAAAAGAAAGATTTATATCAGCTGGGAGATTTGGACTTAACATGGAACCTTAAATTTTTGTAAGATTTGAGGAGAACTATACACAAATCGAAAAAAATCAGTTACACTATTGCCAAATGGGTGACTTAGGAGGATGTATGTATAGAATCTTAATTATAGAAGACGACCGGACGATTGCAAATGTGTTGGCGGAGCATTTAAGAACATGGGATTATGAGGTGCATTGTGTGACGAATTTTAAGAATGTGATGGAAGATTTCCGGGAGTATGAGCCGCAGCTTGTGCTCTTGGATATTGTATTGCCATTGTTTAATGGGTTCCACTGGTGCCAGGAGATCCGCAAGATTTCAAAAGTACCGATTATCTTCTTATCATCGTCAAATGATAATATGAATATTGTTATGGCCATGAATATGGGCGGAGATGAATTTGTGGAGAAACCATTTGACCTTGGCGTAGTGACGGCGAAGGTGCAGGCGGTGCTTCGGCGAGCTTATGCATTCCGTGGGACGATGGACGTCCTTGAGCATGCAGGAGTGATGCTAAATGTTAATGATGCGACAGTGACCTGTGGGAGCCAGTCGGTGGAGCTTACGAAAAACGAATTCCGGATTCTGAAGCTTCTGATGGAGAATTCAGGACGGATTGTTTCAAGGGAAAATCTGATTACGAGGTTGTGGGAGAGTGATGAGTTCATTGACGATAATACATTGACAGTGAATGTGGCGAGGCTTAGAAAGAAATTGGAAGAAATCGGAGCAGAAAATTGGATTCAGACGAAGAAAGGAATTGGGTATATTGTGGAATGATAAAGCTGCTGGGGAGTTTTTTGAAAGAAAAAAGAGGCGATATCTGCCTGTATATTGGATTTATTGGTGTGTTTTATGTCATTTTCAGCCTGAGCAACTTGCCAGTTGATGCGGTGAACTATGCATTTTTTCTTTCCGCAATCTGGCTGCTTGGATATGGAATTTTCAAATTTAACCAATATTATAAGAAGGGTGTGGCAGTCATTGAGGCAAAGCAGCGTTTGGAAGAGGTGACGGAAAATCTTCCGGATACAAGGTCATATATCGAGTTAGAGTATCAGACGATTATTCAAAATATGTATGAGAAAATGTCTGATCTGCAATCATCGGAGCGGATCAAACGTCAGGAAATGAAAGATTATTATAGTATGTGGGCGCATCAGATCAAGACACCGATTGCTGCCATGAAAGTGCTTGCGCAGGCAGCCAGCGACACGGAAGATGCCAGAACTTATGAGCTTTTGCAGGATATGCAGACAGAACTTTTTAAGACAGAACAGTATGTGGAAATGGTTCTGACTTATGTGCGTATGGAGGATATGTCGGGAGATCTTATGCTGAAGGAATATGCTTTGGACAATCTGGTAAAGCAGGCACTTAAGAAGTATTCCCGTATGTTTGCCATGCAGAAATTGGCATTACATTATGAAGCACTTCGGGTAACCGTTACGACAGATGAAAAATGGCTCGTTTTTGTACTGGAGCAGATTTTGTCCAATGCATTGAAATACACAGTCGAAGGAAGCATTTCTATTTATATGGAAGATGATTGGCTTGTAATTGAGGACACAGGCATCGGTATATGCTCAGAAGACTTGCCGCGTATTTTCGAAAAGGGATTCACCGGGTATAATGGAAGAAGTGATAAGAAATCTACAGGCATCGGTCTTTACTTATGTAAGCAGATTATAGAGAAGCTCCGTTGCCAGATTCGAGTAGAATCTAAGCTGGGGAAAGGAACACGAGTGTTATTGTATCTGATGAAAGAAAATTTACAGGTAGAGTAAATAGTGACAAGATTGTAAGATTAGCAGGGGGAAATGTAACCAAAATCAATGGAAATGCATTTCTTCTTTTTTTATAATTGATTGTGTAAAGAAGTTAAAAAAATCGTGTGAAAGACATGTCCGCAGGATTTTGAAAGCAGTTTTATACAATGAAAAAGAAGGAGAAATTGATATGGCGTTATTGGAAGTGAAAAATGTAAAGAAAATATATACGACTCGTTTTGGGGGCAATAAAGTAGAGGCACTTCGTGATGTGAATTTTTCAGTAGAGCCGGGAGAATATGTGGCAATCATGGGAGAGTCTGGTTCTGGTAAAAGTACCCTGTTAAATATTCTGGCACAGCTTGACCGCCCGACAAGCGGAAAGGTCATTTTAAAGGGAAGAGATTTAAGTACGATTAAGGAAAAGGAAATGTCTGCATTTCGTCGTCAGAATCTTGGATTTGTATTTCAGGATTTTCATTTGTTAGATACATTTACACTGAAAGATAACATTTTTCTGCCACTGGTTCTGTCCGGAAGAAGATATGAAGAAATGGAACAGCGCCTTGCGCCGATCGCGAGGCATCTTGGTATTGAAAAAATTCTGGAAAAGTACCCGTACGAAGTGTCTGGTGGACAGAAGCAACGTGTGGCAGTGGCAAGAGCGCTGATTATCAAGCCGCAGATCGTTCTGGCAGATGAGCCGACCGGAGCACTGGATTCCAAGGCAGCGCAGGAACTTCTTCGCTTGTTTTCTTCTGTGAACCATGATGGACAGACAATTCTCATGGTCACGCACAGTGTGAAGGCTGCCAGCAGTGCAAATCGCGTGATGTTCATTAAAGATGGTGAGGTATTCCATTAGTTGTACCGTGGCAATCTGACTGATGAACAGATGTATCAGAAAATTTCTGACACTCTGACTGTTCTCGAAGCGGGAGGTGAGCACGTTGAGTAGAAAAATTTATGGAAAACTTGCAATCACCAATCTGAAAAACAATCGTAAGACGTATGTACCATACATTTTAATGGCAGTACTTTCTGTTATGATGTACTATATTGTTGGTGGTATGGCACAGGGAAATAATGGGCTAAGTGAAAATGTGAAAATGATTATGGGATATATGAATGGACTGCTGATGATCTTTTCTATAATTTTTCTATTCTATACGAACAGTTTCCTGATTAAGCGGAGAAAACGGGAAATCGGGATTTACAATATTCTTGGCATGGGAAAAGGACATATTGCAAAAATGCTTGCGATTGAGGCGGTGATTACTGCATTTATCAGTATTTTCGGTGGCATACTTTTAGGTATTGTATTTGGAAAGCTGATGTATCTTGTACTTGGAAAACTTTTACATTATGATATCAGTGTGAAATTATCGGTAGAGATTCCGGTGCTGGAGAAGACATTTTTATTTTTTATGGCAATTTTCGTACTGATTCTTCTTTATAATTTATTTCAGATCCGTATAGTCAGTCCGATAGAGCTTCTGCACGGAAGCAATCAAGGAGAGCGTGAGCCAAAGACAAAGTGGCTTCTGGCAATTGTGGGAGCGATTTTGCTTGGAACCGGGTATTACATTGCACAAACGACCGGAAATCCACTGGACGCTATGACAAAATTTTTCTTCGCAGTTGTCTGCGTCGTGCTTGGAACTTACGGACTGTTTATTGCAGGAAGTATCGCACTTCTGAAAATGTTAAAGAAAAATAAAAAATATTATTACCAGGCAAAACATTTTACGGCAGTATCCGGCATGATTTACCGCATGAAACAAAACGCAGTGGGGCTCGCAAACATTTGCATCTTAAGTACGATGGTACTGATTATGGTGTCCACTACCGTTTGCCTTTATGTGGGTATGAATGACATTATCAGCGTCAGATATCCACGAGAGTGCGAGGTAACCATTTACAGAACAAATGCACAGACAGAAGAAAAAGTGCATACGATCATTGAGGAAATTATAAGAAAAAATAATACGAAAGCTGAAAATGAACGTATTTATCATTTGGGAGAACTGACCGGTTATCTGGATGGAAATAAGATGATTCTGGATCCTGATAAATATTATTCAGACAAAACGTCCAGTTCAGTTGTGCTGATTCCACTTGCAGACTATAACCGTCTGGAAGAAAAAAATGAGACATTAAATGATGGAGAAGTGCTTCTTTTTTCTACTCAGACAAAAATTTACGGACAGAATGAAATTTATTTAGATGATACAAAATTTCATGTGAAAAAAGAATTGGACAAATCTCAATTAGACGAGAAAAATAACGATAAAAATATTCCGATTACTTACATGATTATGAAAGACGAAGAACAGATTCTGAATATTTTAAAACAGACTTATGAAAAAAGTACACAGAATGATGAAACAAAAGCAAACCTGATGGCAATGACTTATTATGAGGCCTTCGATATGAAAGGTTCCAGCGAATTAAAAAAGAACGTAGAACAACAGATCAGAACCGCACTGAATGAGCAAGTTCCAGAAACTTTCTGCTTCTGTAGCGGAAGACAGATTAACAAAGACTCCTTTTACGAATTGTATGGCAGCCTCTTCTTCATGGGCATGTATCTCGGCTTCATGTTCCTCATGGTAACAGTACTCATTATTTACTACAAACAGATTTCCGAAGGTTACGACGACAAAGACCGTTACAAGATTATGCAGCAAGTCGGCATGGATAAACAAGAAGTAAAAAAATCCATTCGAAGCCAGGTACTGATGATCTTCTTCCTGCCACTTGTTATGGCAATCATTCATGTGGCAGCAGCTTTCAAAGTCATTACAAAACTACTGGCAATGTTTTCCATGACAAACATCACATTATTTATTGAATGCACAATAGCAACAATTATAGTCTTTGCAGTGATTTATTGTATTGTATTTATGGTGACAGAACGCGAATATTATAGAATAGTAAAATAGTTTAGAAAAAGAAACAATTCAAAAAGGGACAGGTTAAAGTTCAATTGGGGACGGGGTTTTTTCAAAAAAAACCCGTCCCCAATTGAATTGTATTAGAATTGTTCCAACAATTTTAATAGATGTGTATTATCTTCTGGATTCATTATGCAGAACCGGATATATTCGCCATCTAAACTTTTGAATGATGAGCAGTCACGGATCATCATTCTTTCTTTTATGGCTGCCTCGAAAATATCAAATGAAGTTAAGCTTTCTTTTAAGATGCGTACAAGTATGAAGTTGGCATAAGGCTTGTATGCTTTGAAAGCGGGCATGTTTTGGATTGCTGTGTACATGCGGTCGCGTTCGGAGCAGATAAGCTGCCTTGTTGTTTGTTGGTAGGTGTTGTCTTTGAACATGCGCTCGCCGGCGTAGGCTGCGACGCTATTTAAGCTCCACGGGTTCTGGTGAATGAGCAGTGCTTCTAAAAAGTCATGATTGCTTGTGATACCGTAGCCGAAGCGCAGTCCAGGTGCTGCGTAGAATTTGGACACACCGCGGATCACCATTACATTATCGAATTCATCAGTCAGTGAAATGGCAGTAATTTCCGCTATGTCTGGAGCAAATTCAACATAAGTTTCGTCGATCATGACGAAGATATTACGTTCGTTACAGAAGGTTAAAATATGTTTCATATCACGATTCTTAATTGCGGATGATGTCGGGTTGTTCGGATTGCACAGAATCAGCAGGTCAACATCCTCTGCCATAGACGCGAAGAAGTCTTCCAAATCTAACTGGAAATTTAAATCTTCTTTCAGGTTATATTCGGTGATTGTGCCTCCAGTGAGGGCAAGCTCGCGTTCATACTCGGAATAAGTTGGCCCTACAACAAGTGCTTTTTTTGCCTGCCGCTGACTAATGAGCAGAGAAATTAACTCTGTTGATCCATTTCCTACAACAATATGTTCAGGGGAAATGTGACAGTATTCTCCGATAGTTTTCTTAAGTGAAGTGTAGTTCCGATCCGGGTAGGAGGAAATAATATCCAGATGCCCTGCCAGATCATTTTTTACAGATTCGGACAGTCCAAGAGGGTTCACGTTGGCACCGAATTTAATGATGCCTGGAATTTCGAATGCCGGAATGTGGTAATATGCAGCGATTTTTTCCAGATCACTGCCGTGAAATTCAGGTCTTTGATTCTTTTTATCCATAAATACTCTAAATACTCCTTTCATGGTATTGCCATTCAGGACAAAACAATGCTATAATTCATTATAGTATGTTTTCAGAAAAATGCAACGAAAGAAGCAGGTGTAGGACTTGAAAAACAAAATCCAGAAATTTTCGAAAGGGAACTTCCGGACCGGTCGTCCAGAAGTTATATTTGAAGAAACGAATCTGGTTCTGATAATCGGTGAAGGGGAAGTATACCGGGGGAGTTTCATAATTAAAAGTGAGAATGAACATGTGATACGGGGCTTAGTTTACCCGTCTTCTTTTCGTGTTAAGCTCAAGGATTCCGGATTTGAAGGAAATCCGGCAAGAGTGGAATTCACATATGACGGGCGTGGTTTAAAACCAGGACACGTAGAAGAAGGTAAATTCACAGTTGTATGTACCGGTGGAGAATATGAACTGTCATTTACGGCAATCATAGAGAAACCTTACGTGATGACTACCTATGGCAAGGTGCAGAGTACAGATGATTTCAGAAAGCTGGCAGTAAAAGATTATTCTGAGGCGGCAAGACTATTCCGCTCCAGAGATTTTTATGCCATTTTAAAATATGAGAATGAACGTATCTTTTATCTCTATGATAATATGCGCAAATGGTCACTGGAAGAGCAGGCAATGGAAGAATTTCTTGTAGGAATTAAGCAGAAGGAATGTATTTTCCTGACACTTCCTGGAGAAGGAATGCTCTTTGAGGATATTTTGGAGTCTACAAAAGGTGTTGTGACTCTGATGAAAAATACATGGGGTTATGTGCCAATCCACATTGAGACGGAGGGACGTTTCTTAAAGGTGTCCAGACAGGAGATTTCTACAGAAGACTTTGTAGGTAACAACTATGAAGTTGAATACTTTGTACGCCCGGAATTCCTTCATGTAGGGCGTAATTACGGCGTAATCCGTTTCCAGACTCCATATGAGACGTTAAGCTATGAAGTAGAAGTGCTGCAGAATCAGGAATATGATGAGAATCACCATGTGCCGGAGCTTTTGATTGCTCAGATATTGAAAGAATATATCGGATTTGTGGCCGGACGGATTGACTTGAAGACATGGGTGGACAGCGCAGTGGAAAAAATGACTGCGGTTCGAAGGATTGAGACGCAGAGCGAATTATATCAACTTGTGCAGGCACATATTTACATGCTGGGTGACCGTATCGAAGAAGCAAAATGGATTCTTGAAAATTACAATTATAATCGTTTTGCCATTGGTAAAGACCCGATCACGAATTGTTATTATCTCTTTCTGACAGCTCAGATCCGGGATAATAAAGCGCATACAGACCGTGTGCTGGATGAATTGGAGAAGACGTATATCCGGCATCAGGATTCATGGCTTCTGCTCTATATGATCATCCAGATGGATCCAAAGTACAAGAATCCATATAAGAAGCTGGAAGTTCTGGAACAGCAGTATGAGTATGGGACAGAGGACGTGTTATTTTATCTGGAGGCATATCTGTGCTACAAGGAGAAGCCGATTCTTCTTCGAAAACTTGGAGAATTTGAACTTCTGGTACTGACATTTGCATCAAAATACCGTCTTATGACGAAGGAACTGGCCCTTTATGTAGCGAATTTTGCCAGCCAGCAGAAGACATTTAATGAGCGGGTTTATCGGATTTTAAAGCGCCTCTATAATATGTACGAAGAGCCGATGATTCTGAATACAATCTGCACTCTTCTGATCAAAGGAAATAAGACATCATCGGAATATTTTCCATGGTATCAGAAAGCAGTGGAGGAAGATTTTCGGATTGCCAGACTTTATGAGTATTATATGATTGCCATGGACGAGACACGTATGCGCGGACCGCTTCCACGGAAAATTTATTTGTATTTTATGCATGGTAATACACTGGATTATCGGAAAGAAGCATTTTTATATGCAAATCTTCTGACTTACAGTGATGATCAGGCAATGTTCTTAAGTTACCGTGAGCAGATTGTGGCATTTACATGGGAGCAGCTCATGAAACGCCATATTACAGAGGCATTGAAGATTCTTTATAAACGTTTCTGCCTGCCAGAGGAAATGGACGAGAAACGAATGAAAGCTATGAGAGATATTTGCTATTCTTATGAGGTTTCCACGAAAGTTCCACATATGCGCTGCGTTCTTGTTATTGAAAAAGATGGTGCCGTCAGGCAACGTATCCCGTATGACGAAGAGACTGGTGCAATCATTCAGCTCTACGATAAAGAATCCCGAATTGTGTGGGAGTCCATGGATGGCAGATATTACACAGATTCTATTGCTTATGAGACAAAACGGTTATTTTACGAACCGAGATTCATGGAAATGTGTAAGAAATATGAGGACGAGGCCGGTATGTGGAAGAAGACTGGCGAGGTCGTGGAAGTGACTTTTGACACGTTACGGGAAAGCGGACTGACCGGTGCAGATGAGAGAAAGGTCTTTCGTCTTTGCAGCGAAAAAATCCGCGAGGAAGATCCGGGAGAAGATGCATTTCTCCTTTATCTGACATTTGAAATGTTCAAGAAACAGCAATATGATAAGGCGACGCTGACATATCTGGGTGAATATTTCTGTGGTGCAACAAGAGATATGAAACGTCTTTGGGAAGTTATGCGGGAATATGAGATTCCGTCCTATAAAGTAGCAGAGCGTATTATTACGCAGATGCTGTTCTCGGAAAATATTTTTGATGAAGAGAAAATTTTCGAAGATTATTATCTGTCTGACACAGCATATTTCCGGCTGAAACAGGCATATCTTGCATTTGTTTCCAGAGAGTATATTCTCTATGGAAGAGAACTTGAAACATGTGTATTTCGTATTATTGCCAGAGAATGTGACCAGAAAGAAGAACTTCCGGATGTCTGCAAAGTGGCACTTTTATGTTATTATGCGGGCAGTGATTACCCGGCAGACATAGAAGCCGTCCTGCATCAGCTCTTACGGGAAATGTGTGAAAAACAGATTATTTTTCCAGCGTACATGAAATACAAGGAAGAGTGGCTTCGTGAAGTGCAGCTTTATGATAAGACTATAGTTTCTTATCAGGCAAAAGAAGGAAGTAAAGTAAAATTGTTCTATAAAATCAAGGGTTCCGGTAAGAAAACACTTGGTTATCATTCAGAGATGCTTGTTCCGGTATTTGAGAATCTGTATGTGAAACAGTTTGTACTCTATGCAGATGAGGAACTGGATTATTATATCCAGGAGTCTGATGGAAAAGAGAGCACAAATACAGAAAAGCAGATCATTAGAAATGATCATGCAATTTTAGCTGGGCGTTTCGGAAGAATCAACGCCATGGTCCAGATGACACCGGCAAACCGTAACAAGGCTATGATGGAGTATGAAGAAGAGGATATACTTGCAAAAAAAATGTTCAAACTTTATGAATAAATACAACAAAAAAAGAAAGGAGGAATGGTAATGAAAAGAGGTTGTGTGATTGGCTATGACATCAATGAGAAGGGCTGCCAGATCAGCTATTATGACGACTCTATGGAAGAGCCGGATACAATGATGGCTTCGTCCAATAATTACCTGATTCCTCTTGTATTGGGATATTTTAAAGACCGCTGGGTATTTGGAAAAGAGGCAAAAAGACTGGCGGTCGTAGGAGAAGACTGCACGGAGACGGATCTTTATGGAAAGGCAAAGCGCCGCGAGAAAGTAAGCCTTGCCGGCAAGACTTATGATGCAGTGTGGCTCCTTGCAAAATACATCAGTCTGACACTTCAGGATTTTGAAAATATTCAGTATCTGACATTTACAACTCCGGAGACGGACGTGGATATGGCGAAGATGCTCAAAGGGATCGGTCAACATATTGGCGTAGACAAGGAAATCATCAATGTTCAGGATTATAAAGAAAGCTTTTGCCAGTATATGATTTTTCAGCCAAAAGAACTATGGCAGTATGAATCTGCACTGTTCTATTGTGATGAAGATCGAATCAAGGCATATATGCTTCGAAGACTCCGAGTGGATGCAAGCCACGGCATGAATTCATTTGTGACAGTCGATGAAGTGGCAAATGCTCAGAGAAAGGAACTGGAAGCGCTTTATCCGATTATGAATAAGGAAAAGAGCCCGGACGAAAGTTTCAAGTCTATGATTGAAAATGTGTTCGAAAAAAAGGTTATTTCTTCGGTATGTTTACCATTTGCTTACAGGTTTTTAATCATTCGACGGAAAAGAACCTCCATGCGCACGCCGGCCTTTTTACCCTGCCGCTGCACGTCCTCGTGATCGCCCACCTCGTCCGAAAGACCGCAGTTGGTGATGACCGACACGCCGAAGACGGGAATCGACATGTGGCGCGCCACGATCACCTCGGGGACGGTCGACATGCCCGCAGCATCGCCGCCGATGGCCTTGAAATAGCGGTATTCGGCCTGCGTCTCGAACGTGGGTCCCGTGCCGCCGACATAGACGCCGTACTGGAGCTTGATCGACTCCTCTTCGGCGATCTTCGTGGCCGCGGCGATCAGGGACTTGTCGTAGCAGTTGTGCATGTCGGGGAAGCGCGGCCCGAGCTGGGCCATGTTGGGACCGATCAGCGGATTGGGCATCAGGTTGATGTGGTCGGTAATGACCATCAGGTCGCCCACGCGGAACGAGGTGTTGATGCCGCCCGAAGCGTTCGACACGAAGAGGTATTTGATGCCGAGCTGCTGCATCACGCGCACCGGGAAGGTCACCTGCTGCATCGTGTAACCCTCGTAGTAGTGGAAACGGCCCTGCATGGCGACGACCCGGCGGCCCTCGATCAGACCGAAAATCATGCGGCCCTTGTGGCCTTCGACCGTCGAAACGGGGAATCCGGGAACGTCCTTGTATTCGATGATGAACCGTGCGTCGATCTTATCGGCGAAATCGCCCAGCCCGGTGCCGAGTATGATCCCCACTTCGGGCGAGAAATCCTCGGTCCGGCTCTTGACGAAAGCGGCAGTTTTCTTAATTTCCTCTAACATCTTCTTCTAATTTTTGCAGAAAATCCGTCGCCGAATCCTCTATGAATGAAATATTTATCGGTAAATAGTACAGGTTGCTGCGGACCCGGGCGGGGATTTTCGCCCGGTTGGTCATCTTGACGGCATCCTTCTCCGTGGTAACAATTACCGCGCCCGGATGCTTCTCCAGAAGCGCCACGAGGGCGTTCATGTCGCGGACCTTGTAGACATGGTGGTCGTCGAGCGTCATCTCGGCCACGACCTCGTAACGTTCGCGGAGCGTCTGCAGGAAGGGCTTCGGGTTGCCGATGCCCGAGAGGGCGATCACCAGCCGCCCCTGCGCCAGCGGCTCGCCGGACGCCTCCTCGGCGTAGAGCGGCTGGGGCATGAAACTCTCGAAACGCGTGAAATAGACCCGCTGGTAGGCCACCTGGATCAGCACCTTGCGCAGGATGCGGCGGTCGATCGGGGCCATCCGCTCGGGGCATTTCGTGACCACGAAATAGTGGGCGCGGTGCAACTCCTCCGGAAGGTCGCGCAGCGTTCCCACGGGCAGCATCCGGTCGTGCTGGACGGGCCGCGTGGCGTCGATCATCACGACATTGATTTTCGGTTCCACGTAGCGGTGCTGGAAACCGTCGTCCATAACGATCAGGTCGACCTCGGGATGCTCGGCGCGGATGCGGCGGATGCCTTCGGAACGCTTCTCGCAGACGGCGACCACCGTATCGGGAAACTTGAGCTTGATTTGCAGCGGCTCGTCGCCCACGTCGCGGTAGTGCGAGTCGGCACGCACCTCCAGATACCCTTTCGTACGGCGTCCGTAACCGCGCGAGAGCAGCGCCACGTCGTGCATCTGGGACATGTAGGCAATTACCATTTCGGCCATCGGGGTCTTGCCCGTGCCGCCGACGGAGATGTTGCCGATGCAGATGATCGGAATGTCGAACTTCTCGCTCTTGAGGATGCCCCAGTCGAAGAGGCGGTGACGGAACGTCACCCCCGCTTTATAGAGGAAGGCCGCAGGTGCGAGCAGGCATTTGAGCATCTTTCTATCGGTTTGAACAGATAACTTTCAAAGGTAACGATTTTTCCCGGGACCACCAAACCAAAATCCGCAAATCTGGTTCCAGAGCGGAAAATAGCGACTGATTTGCGGATTTTGGTTTGGTGGT
>ERZ836441.2742-NODE-2742-length-13210-cov-2.564044_pt1 | contig 13210 bp, 3 predicted proteins | sample MGYA00519686_ERZ836441 | MGnify/ENA primary metagenome ERZ836441 (study PRJEB31850, sample SAMEA3708800) | human gut metagenome | biome: human gut; feature: human-associated habitat; material: faeces | place: China | collected 2014 ... | reverse complement strand
TACTAGCTTGTTTCTCACCACCTATAGAGGTGGGAGTCATCTCCCATCTGATATTACTCCTCGATATGTGCGATTGCTTTTGCAAGCTGTTTCTTAGCGCCTAAGTTACCCTGACGTGCGATCATGATACGCTGTGCCTGCGGAGAACCTGCACCATGCATGGACTCTGTACGATATCCAACTGCTGCTGTACCAAGGGAAAGGTTCTCGATCAGACGAAGGATTCTTAAACGATTCTCTGTTGTAACATCAGCAACACCTCTTAAGTATTTGTCAATGTATTTGCCAAGTTTCTCGTCACGGAAATCTTTCTCTGCCGGAGCTGTAACCATCAGACCACCTGCGATATCCTCTGCCAGACGAACGATCTCATATGGGAAACGTGTTACGTTCTGTTTACATACGTTTGCAAGAAGCAGGTTGATGATGTATGCGCCGGACTCTGTAGCTGTACCCTCTGTAGAGCAAGCAAGACCACAGCAGTATAATGTCTCGTTTAAGTGAGTCATCTCGATGAGTTTATCTTTTACTGCGGAAGCTTTTGCAACACCGTTGTACTCAGCTGCAACTGCTGCTGCACCGATCAGGACATCACCTACACCAACTTTACATCCGCCGTAAGACTGACGATGGTAACCAGCGAAACGCTCTACTAACATTCCAGCGAACTCTGTCTCACCATTCATGAAGATACGATCGTTTGGTACGAATACGTCTTCGAAGATAACCAAAGCTTCTACACCACCGAACTCGGAGTTTCCGACATCCATCTGTGTGCCTTCCAGTTTTCTTGTATCACAGGACTGACGTCCGATGATCATGAAGATACCTTCGGAATCAACCGGTACTGCGAAAGATACTGCGTAATCTTTGTCATCCGGTCCCATAGCGATAGTCGGCATAACGATTACTTCGTGTGAGTTACAGATACCTGTCTGATGTGCTTTTGCACCACGAACTACGATACCATCCGGGCGGCGCTCAACAACACGTAAGTACATATCCGGATCTTCCTGTGCGTGAGGTGCTTTGGAACGATCACCTTTCGGATCTGTCATAGCACCGTCTACGGTTAAATCGTTGGTTGCACAGTAGTTCATGAATTTTTTGAAGTTCTCATGGTAAGATGTACCATATTTTTTATCGATTTCATATGTTGTGGAAAACTCTGCGTTGAACGCATCCATTCCTACACAACGCTGGAAACAGGCTGCGGTTTTCTGACCACACAGTCTCTGCATTTTTACTTTGTTTTTCAGATCTTCTGTGCTCTGATGGATATGTGTGAAACGGTTGATCTTCTCGCCTGTAAACGGAGATGTAACAACCATCAGATCCTGATACTCCGGATCCTGAGCCAGATCATAAGTCATTCTTACAGAATTTAATGACGGACGAAGAATCGGATTGTCTACCGGATTCTCTACCTTCTCACCGAACATGTAGATCTCCATGTTCATTTTGCGGATACTCTCGATGTACTGTTCACCAGTCATAAGTGCCATTTTTTGTTCCTCCCATTTTCTCGTTGATTTAATTGCATTTTTGCATCATTTTTATGTTATGATGCAATTATACACCATTATATGTATTTTTGCAATTATGCAGATTCACAAAATATTTTGCAATTTTAAAATAAAGACCGCCGTCTGTGCATATATTTCTGTACAATATGCACAAACAGCAGTCCTTAGTGCTGTAAAAACGCAATTTTAACGTTTTCTCATTATTTCTTTTTCTGGCTTTTCATCAAGCCCAATTGCTCATATTTTTGCCGTTTCCGGACAAAAGTAGAACTGTCCATTCCAAGGCTCGCTGCCGCCTCACGGATATTTCCAAATCTGGAAAACGCATGATCCAGATACCCGGCTTCAAATCTGGCAACCTCCATTTTCAGATCTACCTGATCCCGATAGCTTTCCTGCTTCTGCTCCACTTTTTCAAGCCGATCATGCATAAACAGATCCTGTGCCCGGATCACATCACCGGTGCTGATGATTGCTGCCCTCTGCACCAGATTTTTCAGTTCCTGAATATTTCCCGGCCACGGATAATCGTTCAGACACTGGTAACTTTCCCGATCAAACTGCTTGTTCTGTCCGGTTTTATAATTGTACTGGTTCAAGAAGAAATCAAGTAGCGGAATGATGTCCTCCCTGCGTTCCCGCAACGGAAGCACCTCCATGGAAAACAGTGAAAACTGCTGCAACAGCAAATTATTAACACTTGTCATCTGCTCTAACTGCTGCACAGAATACTTACTGCCGGCGATCATCCGGATATTCAGTTTCTGCAAATATCCTTCTTTCATCACGCAGCATCCATCCCGGAGTACTGTCAGCAGATCTCCCTGAATATCTTCCGGTATCTCTGCCAGTTCTTCGATATATAACGTTCCGCCTTCCGCACTTTCCAACAAGCCGATCTGCGGCTCATGCTCTGCATTTCCCTGTGTTCCAAACAGATAAGTCTCCAGATCATTTTTCGGCACAGCAGAAAAATTCAGACGTAAAAACGCAGCTTCTGTCCGGTCAGAATGTGCATGGATATATTTTGCCAATCGGAATTTACCGCAGCCGTTTTCTCCATAAAGCAGTACTGGCAGATCCACCTGCGCCATTTTTCGGGCAAATTCCAGCAGTTTTCTACTCGGTTCTGCCACCGCAACCAGCTCCCGATTGTCCCTTGACTGTGAGCTCTTTCTCTACTTCTACCTTTTGTTGTACATTCATATCTGCAGAACCAGCTGTCGATGAGAGTGCCAAAGAACCCTCAGCTGTAAGCGTCTGTGCTTTGATATCAATGTTAGAGCCAGCATTTATTTCAGCTTCGGCATCTTTCATTGTTACAGCACCTGCATTAACAGTGATCCCGTCTTTGGCAGATAAATCAGAGTTAAATACAACGTTAGCTGCTTTAGCATTGACTAATACGCTTGATTTTTCGGCAGTGAGCTTATTCAGTTCAAGGTCTTTCTTAGACGCTAAAGCAATTGTTCCGGCAGTTACTTCAATATTCTCTAACCCAGAAATAGACTCTGCATCAACGACTAATGCCGAATCCATATCCAACGCTGTTGTACCAAATTTAGTCTGCCCAGTTGACTTGACATTCAAAGACTTACCTTTCACTTCTCCCGAAATTGTCACAGCATTGCCTGACACATTCGAATCGTTGAAAGTGTTTTGTGATGCGGTTAAAGTGACATTCCCCTTTTCAGCTGAAATAGTTCCAGCGTGGCTTAGATTGCCACTGCCAAGAGATACAGCTACATTAGATTCGTTAGCCTTTAACGTTCCCAGAGCAAGATCTCCTGAACGTGCAGCGATAGAAACCGATCCTGCTGAGATAGTAGAGTTTTCTTGGATTCCCTCAATCCTCTCTGCAGAAATCTTGAAGTCTCCAGCGAGGTCAATCTCTCCGTCCAGATCGACTTTAGCGGTTTTTTGGGCCTGAATATCAACTGTTTTCTGGGCAGTAATTTTTGCCGAGGAATTCTCAGTAAACCCTGTCGTAGTTACATTCTCTTCGCTAGATTTAAGAATGACTGACTCAGCCTCGATTGTATCGGCTTTAACGCTAATATCCCCTCGCGTCTCGATATTAATAGGAGAATTATCTTTGCTGATAACCTTCTTTGCTTTCAAATCGACGCTATCAGCCGTAACGGCAGGAAGTGTCAGTTCTCCTCCGGTACCAATACCCAGCTTACCCTTGGCTGCTGAAATTGACTGAGATTTTACAAACAACGGAGCATCCAAAGTTACTCCAGCCGTATCCGAAGTCAAGGTTCCAAGTTCAATTCCATTAGTCTCGCTTGTTACTTCGATATCCTTAGATGCATGGAGGTCAGCAGCCTGAACTTTTTGAGCCCCAGAAATTTCTATTGAACCCGTGTTGCTAACTAAGTTTCCCGATATCGATACATTGCCACTTGTACTTGAAACTGATATAACGCCTTCAGCCTCTGCTGCGTCCATAACCACATCATTCTGAGCAGTTAATGTGACCGCTTCTGCAGAATTAACCTTTCCTGTTGTTGTCAGGGATGTACCAGCGTTGGCAATTATTGAACCACCTTGTGAGGTTAAGGCCCCTGTCTTCAGCTCTGTTCCGGATTTAACAGTTATTGAACCACCTGTTGAAGTAAGAGCACCGGCTGTTACATTGGCCTCAGAACTTGTCAATTGAATTTCTTTTGCCGTTACCTTTCCGACGCTTAAGGTTTCCTGAGCCGTTAAAGTGGCAACGGCTGCTGAATCTACAGTTCCGGTTGTCAGAGTAGTGCCTGCCTTAGCAGTTATTGAACGTTCTGTAGACTTCAAGTCGTCCGCTGTTATATCTGCCTCTGAGCTTGTCAATTGAACTTCTTTGGCCTCAACGTCGGATACTTTCACTGCATCCTTCGCTGTTAATTCAGCAAGATCAGCTGAATGTACCTTCCCCGTTGTGGTCAAAGTCGTTCCCGCTGTCGCGGTTATTGAGCCTTCTTTAGACGTCAGTGCACCAGCAGTAACAGCACCGTCTGTACTTGTCAATTGAATAGCTTTGGCCGACACATTGCCAACGGCCGCTGCGTTTGCAGCCTTAACTTGGACATTTCCAGACTCGCTTTCCAAATTACCGCTAACAACGCTTCCCTGTCCGGAGAGTTTAATGTCTCCGCTCAGGGATAAATTAGAGTTACGCTTCGGCTCTTTAAGCTTCGACTCTTCGGCATCAACATATCCCTCTTCTGCGGAAGCAACGTCTAATGTCCCGGAACCAGTATCGTGAATATTTAACAGTGCCGGCTGAACCTGCGAGGTTTTATCGGTAACAAAAGTAAGCAGAGCCTCCCCGTCTTTTTCGGAATGCAGACGAATTGAATTGTCATCACTTCCTACTTGGGACACATCACGAAGAATGATTTCCTGCGCCTTGATATAGCTTGAAGCGATCGACTCTGAACCCGAAGGCTCTGTCATCAGCAGAGCTTTATCGTTCAAACTAATGTCAACAATCTTATCTGAAGCAATTGCGTCTACTCGGAAAGGATTAGTAGAAACTCCGTCAGCTGCGTTCAGGTACACACCGGAAGATGCGCTAAATGAACCATAGGCATTAAGGTCATTAGGATTAATAAGCTCAATGTTCAACCTAGACACCGACGTTCCTAACGAACCAATACCGCCGCGCAATGTCACTCTTGAAGACTTAATCAGTGAAGAATCAGCACTTCTCAAAAGACTTTCACCGTTATAAATACCTTGTTTTGCGGAAAGTCTGACTTCGTAATTTGCCTTATCGCTGATCACCTTTCCTACATATAAGGCAGAATTATCTTCAGCCTCTACAAAGACATTTCCTTCCGTAGTATTCGCATCAAGATGAACTTTGCCCAAAGTCTCTGTCAAATTAGACGCTTCTACAGAAATTGAGCGTTTCAGGCCTACGGTTATTTGTCCTTGGTCTGCATCCCATTTAACATCATGAGCATCGGCTGAGGCAAGTGTCTTATAGACATTTAGCGCTTGATCCCCGCTTAAATCTGCAAACTGGTAAGTCACGGGATCGACTTCTTGCCCAATCGATTTTGCCTTCAAGACTACGGTATCTGCAACTATGTTTGCCACGCCGTCCAAGACTCGAGTGTCAGAAGCTTTTGGATTGGTGATCACGTCAGAAACCGCATAAATTAGTTCTGATTCTGTCCAAACTTTGTAGCTAGCCCCCTTGGCCTGGGCCAATTCGGATTTAGGATTCGCTTCTGCAGCTGAGACATAATTTTTGAATTGTTCTTCGATATCGGCCTTAAGATCTTCGCCCTTCTTACCGCTGCACTTATAGTAATCACCTAGTTTCTTCCCTAAAGAAGCTCGATATTCTTTCTGCTGATCGCTTAAAGTTGATTCTTCTGCTTCTACGAGTTCTGCATACCGCTCAAATTCTCCCTTCATTTGTTGGGTTATTCGTTCGACGATACCGTTCCTAAGTGCTTCTTCACTAGCTGAGTTTGCAGAACCAAGAATTCCGGCTTCTTTCCAACTTTGAAGTTTTTCTTCTAGAGAAACCTGGTCAGCGGTTTCTCTGGGAAGCGCATCCAATAAAGCACCTTCAGTTGTGATTTCAACTGTTTTTGCTTTAAGAATTCCAAGACCAAGATCGCCATTAGCTGTAATGGACACCTGTCCGTTCTTAGCATTTACGTCCAAGCGGGATGTTCCATCAACTTTTGAAATTTGGGTAAGGTCAGCAATCCTCACATCTCCAGCTTCAGATGTAATTTTGCCGTCCTGTGATTCGAATCTCTGCAAGCCAATAGTATTCTGTGCTAAAAGTTGTACATCACCTCGGCCGAGAATTGACCCTGATACAGTTCCTTGGACTTGACTAGCGTTCAAGAAGATATCGTCGCCGACAGCTCCGACTAACATGCCATTCTTGGAAGTCAGTTTTATCGCGTTTTGTTCAGAACCAATATTCCCGGCTGCCGTCAAATTAATCTTTTCGGCTCCTGAAAGCTTAGCCCGTGCGTTATCGGAAAGAATATCGTTTCCGGCATTAATTGTTATCGTACCTCCATCGGCACTAAGAATGCCTCCTACAGAAACATTCTTGCTGCTAGCGAGCTTAATAGAATTTTGGCCAGTTGTAATAAACCCTACATCGATAGGCTGATCAGCTTTAACAGCGTATTGACGAACTACAAGATCACCTGATTTTGTGGTTCTTCTCGCCTTGTAGTAGCCGTTAAAGTGGGTCCAGTTATCATATTCAACCCAATCCTCAACACTGGTGTTTGAGTATTCGTTATATTTCGTTACCCAGCTTTCAAAAATATTATTTCCTGACGGATAAGCTTTCAGGACCCCGATAGTACCTCCTTTTTTCAGTTCCGATAGTTCCTTTATCGTTGGCTCTTTCTCGGTCGTCCATGACAACGAAGACTTCTTCCAAGCTCCCCAAATGTGGAATCGTTTACTGGTAGATTCAATCTTCACTTTTGTTTCCTGAGCCCCGTCACTCCACATGTAGGTTAAATCTTCATGAGGGTTGTAAGCCCCCTCCGCAATTGTCGTTGCTTCAGACGTCTTTCCCGATTTATATAACCAGTACTCTTTATTACCCTGAGATTTGCTGTATTCGGTTACTTTGGCAGCTACTGTCTCTCCATTTTTATTTTCGCCAGCCCAAGCGGTATCTGTAATACGAATACTTCCATGAAGATTTCCGGTATTAATATCACCAGTGAGTATCGAGTGAGTTCCAGAATTTATATCTATACCTACACTGCCGTCGACCGCACGGAGCTTTCCGCCTCCGGTATTGGCAATTTTGCCCGTCAAATAGATACGACCGCCTTTAGGCGAAATATCATCAAGCACAATCTGATCAGTTACCGGGTTGTACCAGGCTTTACAGTTTTTATGCCAGTTTCCATCGCTTCCGACAAAATCGAGGCCGTCTGTCAACAAATATTGGTCTGAATATACATTGATAGAATCCGGCGAACCTTGAGCAATCCAAGAATCTCTAATTGCGGAAATTCTTTTCTCGGACGTTGCGTCCAGTGTCAAATCATAAGAAGCATACCCACTTTGAATAGTACCGTTAACGTTAATCATATCGGCTGCGATAAATATATCACCGCCAGCGTGAATACCTGCAGAAGCACTATGTGGCTTGTCTTTAGCACTCGATTGTCCTATCCCGGTCTTCTTAGTGGTCTCCCATTCATCCTTCCAAAACTCCTCAACACTGCCGCCCACAGACAAAATACCCTCGTGATATGACTGAGTGACGTTTCCTGTAGCTTGAAGGTTTACCTGGCCTGCAGCATTTACTACTGATTGCGCATCAACATAGATGTCTCCGCCGGAATTAATAGACAAGTTACCCGACAGATTTTGAATCTTGCCGTAGATACGTACATCCGAATAGACCGGTACCTCTACAGTATGACTCGTTTTGCTCTGTGTGTCTTCGGACAGGATCTCCCCTTGTGCCTGCAGTTTCCCGTTAAACGAAGTTGTAACTTTAAACTCCGGAGCTTGAGAATCCGTTGAATACTCTTTTGTCCCTGTAAATTCCGGAAGCGAAACATCTGCATTAGTCTTATTGTTGTAGGTAATAACTCCGCCCTTATCCAGAATCTGAATATCCTGAAGTTCCAATAACAAATTGGATTTGTTTTCGATGTTTATGTGCTTGGCTCCTCGAGCGGCAATCGTTCCATTACCAACCACATGAGAAGACTTCAAATTAACATTACCTCCAGAGATAGAGAGTCCCGCCAAGGTAAGAATCCCCACTTCAGAAGAAGCTACCGGAATGATTTCACCATCTTTTTCTTCGAAAAAGCCTTTATCAAGCATTTGCTGTAAAAGTGCTTGAGCCTCTGTGGTATAAGCAATTAATGCAGCCGAATCGGTAGATTTATACTCAGCAATCAAAGCTTGCAGCTCTGCATATCTGTTCCAATATAAATTGGAGTATTGCTCAAAGCCTAGATCAATTACCTCAGGCCCTTCGCCTGTAATGGTAATTTCCGGTTTAATTAAAGAAGTTACAGGGGCTCCATTTAAGAGCAGCTGGAAGGCATCACTCTCTTTTTTAACAACTCCGGATATCACGATATCAGAAGAGACATTTTTGCCTGCTATCAAAGAACCTGATACCGAGATCTGATTATCAAGTGTGAAAGAATCCGGCAAAACCTCTCCGGCCTCAGTTGTTGCAACCATTAATGTCTCCCTGGTTAGTACCGGTCCATCTCCATGCACGAGCAGATTCTTTGCTGTTGACTATTCCCTCAGATGCGAATGCGTCAATTTCTCGTGCTGCATAAACGTTGCCTAGAACATTAATCTTGTTTGTCAGAACATAGTGACCTTCTACTTTAGTAGAGGCAGCAGGCAGAGCAGAATACGCGTAAGCATGAGAATAGGCTAAAAGATCCAGTTTGTTTTCCGACCCGTAGGCATCTTTACCCGAGTACAAACGAACATAACCGTTACTGTCCAGAAGAGCACCTTGTCCTATCGTGACTACCTCAGTTCTTGCTACATTTGCATTCACCGAAGCCCCTGAGCCGCTCAAAGCACCGGCTACTTTGCCGATAGACTCTAGATGCAGGTTCTGTGTAGAGGAAGCTGAAACAACAATTTCTGATGAAGTTCCAGTAGTCTTCAAAGAACTCTTTTCCTTCAGGTCAACAGAGTTGTTTAAAGTAAACTTGTGGTTCCCTGCTGCTGTTGCGCCGGTTACCGCTCCATAAGAGTCTGCCAGAACCTTCAAGTCCGCATTGATATCGGTATACGACTGCAGCCTTATGACTTCGGCGGCACTGATTTGAGAACCTGCACCGATCACCACCGAGTTCGAGTGGTTGTAGTCCGTATCAATGTGAATACCAGACCCTGCAAAGGCTCCATGAACGCCGGAGTCGACAATATAAGCACCGTCTGTCGCTGCAATATCAAGATAGTCCTCTGCCCCAATCCAAATATCCGAGCCAGCCTTTATTATCGCATTGTCTCCCACCGTGACAGAAGAAAGGCCTGAAAGAGTATTAACAACAGCCGCGCCAGATCCCCCAGCCAAAGCTCCCTTAGTGTTATCTGCTTTGAAACGTAGGTTATGATGAGATTCAGCAAAAATAGAAACTTCATCGGCTGCCTGCCAATTACCATTCACGGAGACTTGTGTGTCAGACTTATCTGTGTGTACAACGCGGGCTGCGTCCCAACTCTTCCCGGTTCCCTCAATAAGAAGAACTGCTCCTCCGGCACTTTCAGAAATGCCTTTAACATTTTCTTCGTTAATTGCGCCGATATTCAGATCTTGCAGTTTCGTTCCAACGCTTTCAGAAACTGTAGTAGCAACGTTTACACCATGAGTAATTTCAGAGACACCGCTGCCAACCGCAATTGCACCTCCTTCTCCGGCTAAAGATTTCACCTCGTAATTGGCGACAGCCTGTGACAACACTTGCAATGTCGGTACTATCTTTGTTTTTGCATCCTCAGCAGGAACAAATTTGTTTCCTTGGAAAGTCGTACTAACAGAGGTGGTGTTTACAACAGAAGCAGAATTATTTAATGACTGAACAGCCGCTCCTCCATAAGAAACAGCTTCTGCTGAGAATTTCAGGATATTGTCATTGCTAGCGGCTTCCTCATCTGAATCCTTTCCTGCGGCTGTCATAACCTTTACTTGGCTGGCTTCATTGATGGTGTTGCGCTCCACCACTGTAGATAAGGCAGAAGAGTCTTCAATCTTAGCTAATGAGACGCCGATGGCTATGCCGGTTCCACCATAACCAGACGATTTGACGGCAAATTGACTATGCTCATCATTGAGAACCGTCAAGTTCTGAGCATTGATTATGCTTCCACTTAAATTCAGCAAAGAAGATAAAGCAGAACCTGTTGGCTTAGCAATGGTAATTTTTGAATCGGAACCAACTCCGCTAACACCGCCTCCATATCCAGCAATTGCCTTAGCGCTTAATTTTCTGGCAGCGATCGTCTGAATATTTGCATTTAATGCATCAATCTCAGCGTTTTGAATTCTCGAATTCAGACCCGTACTGTCCGTTATGTATGCTATAGAAGCTCCTCCGGTGATTCCTCCGGCTTGTACACCCCAGCTCTCAAGCTCTGTCTGGGAGTTATTGAGAACAGTAGAAGCAACCGTGTTGGAAGCTTTAAGAGCTCCTCCTGATATGTTAATGAGAGCTTGCCCATCCAAAGCCGCATCAGCGACTGTCGCTGCTGCGGAAATAACACCACCAGATCCCTGGAAAACTTTGAGTTTGTTCTTTGTGTCTAATTCAGACTTGATTTTCAAAGTATCTGTTGCATGCAGAGTACTGTCCGTGACGCTAATACCAGCATAATTATGATCGCGAATAATGCCGACAGACGCTCCGAGGGTAATTCCGCCTATCGCGATTCCTCCAACTATACCTTGCGTGCCGGACTGTTCTTTTGAATCCTGAAGTGCCGAGAGGTCTATATTTTGACCTGACAAATTACTCGAAACGACACTAATGGAAGCACCGCTTTGAGCTCCGATGTTTTTGTTGTCAGAAGTTAGAGATTTTTTGATGGAATCGCTTTCAGAATCAGAAATATGGGCCGAACCCAAATTACTTGCATTGAACGCATTCTGTATGAAGTCTAAAGTGCCGTTTGATCCAATATTATCAATGTACTTAGATTTCGCCTCTTCATAACGCTTACGAGCGCTTTCATCGGTGAGAAAATCCGGAGTCTGAGAGCCGTGCGTGGATACGAACACAGCAGCCGTGCCAACCCCCAAACCACCTGAACCGGATCCTAACCCGATGTTGGTAGATCGATCATCTAGGGCCTTTATCGTTAGATTCTTGGCCGCTTTAATTTGACTGTGGTCGATCAATACACGGGCATTTCCGTTTAGATTTTCAACAACTACAGCCGCTCCAATCGCTGCAAGGGCACCACTGGCATCTGCACGTGTTAAATTAGTTGTATTGCTGGTTTCAGCGGTTATAGAAACGTCTTCTACTGATGTAGCCTCAGAGTTTTCAACAGAAACGGAGGCCTCCGTCTTAAGATCTGTCCCTGTTACTCCTGCAGCCAAAGCTGCAAATTCAGCACCCGCTGCATCTACATTGATGGAATTGACCTTACCCTCGGCTAGAGCTTTTATCTCTAAGTTCTTGGCAGCATTTAAAACCGAGCCTTGAGAAATTGCAAGGTTTGAAAGGTTTCGACCTCTTACCCAATAAACATCCCCGGCAGCTCCGAATCCTTGTGCTCCTGCACCTGATACACCGAGAATCGCGCTAAAGGAAGACAGATCAGAAGAAAGAGCCAAATCTCCGTTTGTTGTCGTTAGCGTGGAGTTTTCAACCGCTACTGAGGAGGTTGAATTCTCTCTTACCACCATGACTGAGACCGCACCAGCCGCAGCGGTTGCCCCTGCTCCTTGGATTCCGAAAAGACTGTTTCCTTCTCTAACTCGAGATGCAATGTTCATGCTCTCGCCCGTCATTGCTGAATTCTTTATACCGACGGAAGCCTTGTTTTCAAAACTAAGAACATTAACTGTTGCTGCTGCGGCAGCAGTGGCAGCCCCTGAGCCAGTCAGATACAGCGCATTGACATTGGAATCATTCCCGGCATAAACATCAGCCTTCTTTACAGAAGAAAGCGTGCTTCCTTCAATATTAACCGCAGAATTGGATTGGCTCGTAATTCCACTGCCCGTCCCCGTAAGAGACGCAGAACCCGAACCTGAGCCTGCAGCAAATATTGTCTTAAACGTCTGTGTCGAATCTGCGTGCACCGCAAGACCAGATAGTTCGCTTGCTTTCCTTTGCACACCTAAATCTTTCGCTGAGATTTTAGACAACAAACCATGAACAATTTCTTCGTTTTCTATGGCATCCTTGCCCGAATAAGATTTTCTGGTAGTGCTTCCGTTCTCAACTTTAATGGTTGAATTCTTTACATCCGCGTGAGAATTACCCTTAATTTCCGAGTATGTTACGCCTAAAGCTCCTGAGGCCGTCCCTGCTCCTGCCCCCTGAACGTTATAAGTCTCAACATCCGTATCTCGAACGGCTTCGATAAGAGCTACTGAAGAACTATTGATATTGCTATTGAAAAGACCAGCTGAAACATCGGAATTGATCTGGTTTAGAGACAGACTAGCTTGTAATGCTCCTGTTCCGGCACCGCTGCCACCGACTCCAATCGCCGTGATCGCTAGGTGTTCCCTCGCGGAGATAGATAAGGCGTTGAGTGTCAAAGGTGAAGTCAAATTACCTGCGTTGCCAACTGAAGAGAGTGTCTGCCAGTTTTTAATACGATTAATAGCGATACCTGCGCCGCCTGCTCCGGTTCCCGCTGCACTCGCTGAAATTGACAAATTACCTAGAGAAGCGTCATGTTTGGACTGAACGTCAAGCGAGGCAAGAGTTGATCCACGAAGATTATCAATAACAGCCTGAACTTTTCCGGAGGATTCGAGAACGGATGCAGCACCCTGTAAACCAACGGTACCAGCCGCGACTCCGACCCCTAGAGTCAAAGAGTTAAGTTTTTCTTTACCTTGAGCAGAAATACTCAATGCTGTTGAAGAGGAGTTTTCTCCCTGCTCGAGCTCGATCGTATTAAGACGAACGATTGTTCCGTTTTCTCCATACTGGCCAAATCCTGCATAAGATACGGCGCCT
>ERZ836441.2725-NODE-2725-length-13279-cov-12.699410_pt1 | contig 13279 bp, 18 predicted proteins | sample MGYA00519686_ERZ836441 | MGnify/ENA primary metagenome ERZ836441 (study PRJEB31850, sample SAMEA3708800) | human gut metagenome | biome: human gut; feature: human-associated habitat; material: faeces | place: China | collected 2014 ... | reverse complement strand
GCTCACCGCCCACGATCTCCACGGCGGCTTTATAGGCATCGGCATAAAACTGTTTGGCATATTCATAGCCGCCGTGGTTGTGGAAGTAGGCAGAGTTTACATCAAACAGCAGCTCCCCATATTTCACCGCATCGGCTTTCAGACCACGGGTGGAGATAACACCATCTGCAATCATCTGATCGAACATGGCGGCATAGCTGTCGGTAGGTTTCTTGAAGTGGACATTGCGGTGGGTCTGGGTGGTATCAATATCTTGATTGGAGTAGCTGTCTTTTTCTCGCTCGTTATGCTCCTGAACTTTCGCCACATCGTCGAGGGTGGGCAAGTCCTGGTTACGGGCAAAGGTACGGTCAATTCCATCGTTTCTTGCCATAGGTTTTTTCCTTTCTTTCGAGAGTAGCAGACGGGCGGGGCTGCGGGGATGCACTTCTGCGGAAGTGTAATAACCCACTATAACACTTTCATCCATACTGGCTGCAAAGTGCCGTGGGCTCTCCCGAGGGGGAGTGCGGTTGCTGCGGCAACCTCTGCTGACCAAGGCGAAAATGTCTGCACCTTTTCTCATGGTCAGCCCGTCTGCATGAAGCTGTTCCGGTGAACTTCTCCTTGCAGACGGCGGCAGCGAAAACCGTATCTTTCACTGCCATCCATAGGCAACACTGCGGTATGCCTATGGGGACGGGAGCTGCGAGGGATGCTGCCGGGGCATCACTTTTCCTGTCTTTTCTGCCATACGATTTCAAAGCCCAGCACATCGGCAAGCTGTACTGCTTCGGTGTAACGGAGCGATTCACGCTGGAGCTTGTTGGACAGATTGGAAACGCTGTCGCTCCATCCGTACTCGTCCGAAAGAAGGTCAACGACCTCCTGCATGGTCATGCCTTGCCGTACAATGTACGACTTGATTTCATTTCTCAGATTGGATTTCATACTGTTTTTACCTCCATAAATTCGTGATATTGGTTTTCTGTGCGGTGAACTGTCCTCACCGCTGAATAACATTTTTGAAGATGGTGTTTTCCTCTCAGATTTCGCTCTGCGTAGTCCCGTTCACAACAGCACCCTATCGGGTTTACTGTTTTGTGGGAGAGCAGACCGAATAGGAGGAAATACCATAGTTCCGTGAATTGGCTTTACTGTTCTGTAAATCACCGAATCATGATTTCGGTACTTCCTGCGGTGTAAATCTTCACGGATTTCACAAGGCTTGATTTTGAGCATTGATTTTTGCCCTCAATTACGATGCTCATATTAGCGGTGGAGTTGAAAACTGCCGTACGTACTGTACGGTACGTACAGCACTTTTTCACTTCGCTCACCATTTCAGAAAAGGCATCTTTGCCAAGACCTCAATGCCAATAAAGCCACGGACACGCTTGCCGTTTACATGGATGTTGTTGGTGGCTTCCACATTGTAAAGGCGTTCATTTTGTGTAAGCTCGGAACTGAGCCTGTTTGCTGACATAGGTTTTCGCACGTTGTCCTCGCACCACAGCTTGTAGGCTTCATAGATTGCCTTGGAGCTGGCCTGTGCATCTGCCTTGAAGCGGATATATCCCTCCGATTGCAGAAACTCAATGACATTGTTGCTGCTGCGCTTAACGGTTTCCACGTTCTCAATGGCTTGTCCGCTGATGGTGAACTGATAATTGTTTGCAAGCAGCCTGTGCAGCCCCTCCAGACACCACAGGAAAATACCCTCCATCTCGGACATGAGCTTTTCCACGAGGAACGGATCGTCGGTACGGTCAGTAGGTCTGTCCTTGGTGGTCAGCACGATCTGACGGCGAAAGAAACCGTCCGACTGGTCATGCAATGCGGTCAACGCACCGTTGCCGAAGCATAAAAAACGAGCGTACAGTTGACTTTGGTAGCTCTGTACGCCCTTGCGCTCCAAATCCATCTTGCACTCGGCTGTGACAATGGACTTGATATAGTTGGTTTTGGGAAGTGCGCTCATATCCATATCATCGTCCACCATCAACAACTTGTTTTCCAGATCGGCTCGGCTGAAACGGTTGTTTTCGATTTTCTGGATGCTTGTGGTATTCATACTGTCTCCAAGGATGGAGCGCATCACCAAACCGATACGGCTCTTACCCTCGCCGCCCTTGCCAATGAGCATGAGCATCTTCTGACCCTTGGTGGACGGGATAAGGCAATACCCCAAATACTCCTGCAAAGTGGGAATATCCTCCGGCACAAGCAGATCGGACAAAAAATGCAGCCATTTCTGCGGCTGCGGAGCGTTTGGATTATACTTGACCTTCATACGGTTATTGCAGTAGGTCTTGTCCCCGGTAAAAGTACCGTTCAAGAAATACGTGCCGTTTGCCACATGAATACGGTCTGTTTCAATGGGCAGCGGCTCTGAATATGCCATGAGCTTGACGGCATCAAAAAGACTTTTTACTTTCTTTGCAATACCGATGCTCTGACAGGTCATGACCTCATCCAAGATCATCTGCTGGATTTTGCCCTCGTCCTCGATCATGCCATCCACGGTGAACAGTCGACCACGGACACATTTCATCGGGTGCTGATGCAGAAACGATGCACAGAACGCAACCTCGTCAATCATCTTGCCGTCATACCAAGAGGGCTGTTCCATTCCATCAAAGTTCTTGTTCGCCAATATGCTTTTCCTCCTTCTTTACTTTTTTCAGATACGTTTGCAGCTTTTTCAGCTTACCGTCGGTCATCATCATGTCGATCACCTCAGTACGTTCATAGGAATCGCCGCCGATGAGCGTGTCCACCAAATACTCCACATAGTCAAGTCGGTCACAGGCTTCAATAAAATGCGGATGCCACTTTTCTTCCGGTGTTCTCGGCGCATACAGCCGCTTCCATTCTTGGAGCAGCTTCATATACTCCAAGAGTGCAGAAAAGCACAGCTTCTCATTTTCTCTGAGCCGCTGTGCTTCGCTTTTCCTATTCTGTTTTTCCTGCATTGCCTTGTCGGGCGGCTTGTCCTGCGTGATGCCGAAGTCGTATGCCAGCTTTTGCGCTGCTTCATACAATTTCAGACCGTGGAGCTTTGCCGTGAGGTCGATTACATCCCCATGCTCGCCGCAAGCGTAGCAATGGTAGTGGTCATCGTCCACAAACAGGCTCGGATGGCGGTCATTGTGGAATGGGCAGAGAGCTTTCCCGTATCGGTTGACCTCCACGCCGTACCTCGCCGCCGCTTCTCTTGTGTTGATGCTTGTCTTTACTGCCTCGAATACATTCATTCAGTTCCTCCATAATTCTTAGTGATAGGGACGATTTTTCATCCCCTCGTGTATATTATGAGGAAAATCGCAAAAAGGGTACTGATGGCATGACAAGCTCATTTCAAAAAACATGACAAAGAAAAAAAGCAGCCACACACCGTAGTGCATGACTGCTATGTAAGAAACTATTATATTCCGTATATGACCATACCCGCTACCGCAGAAATCACAATCAACAGGATAGGGGACAGTTTTTTCTTTGCGAAATGCCTGTAGCCAAACATCGAAGCAACTAAAAGTGCTGTAATGATAATTGCCTGTAAATTTACTTCGATTGCAGAAACTGTACCGAAGCAGTTTCCCAACACCATGTAAATGCCGGTAGCCAATACAATACCGATTACACAAGGTTTCAGACCACGCAGAACAGCTTGAACGTATTTGTTCTTCAAAACGGTTTTCAGCAAAGCTGTTACCAACAGGATAATTAGAAACGAAGGAAGTACAACCGCCAACGTAGCGATCACAGCACCAAGGAATCCTGCTTGGCTGCTGCCGATGTAAGTGGCAAGGTTGACCATGATCGGGCCGGGTGTACTTTCGCTGACAGCAATCATATAAGTCAGTGTTTCATCACTGAGCCAGCCATATGAAAGCACAACATCACGAATCAGAGGAATTGCTCCGTAAGCTCCACCAAAGGCAAAGCAACCGACTTTCAAAAAGCCGAGGAATAAATCCAGATAAATCATTTTCCTGCACCGCCTTTCTGTTCAGGTGCGCCGTTTAGAATAAATATCGTAAGGCTCACAACTGCTGCAATCAGCATCAGACTGATTGCGGAGAAATTCCATGCAAAGAGATTGATGCAGAACATCGCAATGCAGGAGCAGATCATAATCGTTCTCGGTAACTTCTTTTTGTGCATTTTCTTAATCATGGTAATGGCGGCATCCAGAATTAAGATACCAACAGCGACTTTGATTCCCTTAAAGGCATTGGCAATGATGGTTAGTTCCAAGAAATTGTCCAATAACATGGAAATCAGATAGATAACCACGAAGGACGGCACAATCATACCCAGTGTTGCCGCTAATGCGCCAACGAAACCGGCTTTCTTGTATCCGGTAAATGTTGCACAGTTGATGGCGATAGGACCGGGGGTGGATTCGGCAATGACCGTCACATTCATCATCTCATCGTGGGTGATCCATTGTTTTCTTTCCACGCAGTTATTTTCAATCATGGAAATCATGGCATATCCACCGCCAAAGGTGAATATGCCGATTTTTGCAAAGGTCAGAAATAAATCAAGTAAGATGTTCACGCTTCTTCGCCCTCCTTGCGGTACTCACATTGGCAGACCGTCATATCACGATCTACAGTCAGTGAAGCTGTCCGCATCTTCTCAAACTGCTCTGTGAGATAATCAACGGCATCCTGCAACGGAAGATAGTGCGTGTGGTAGCCGTATTTTTCTCCATAGACTAATCCTGCATCTTTCATCACCTTCATGTGCTGAGAAATTGCAGACTCTGAAATACCAAACTTTTTAGAAAGAGAACGCACACAATGTTTTCTTTCTAAAAGCGCTTGATATATTTTCAAACGCATTGGCTCTCCCAATGCTTTTAGCATACGGTCAAGTTCCATGTTATTGCTCCTTTGTTTTAGCGATTACTTAATTATAGTACATAGATTTGATTAAGTAAACACTTATTCAAAATAATATTCTTTTTTCGAGTATATTTCTTTGTTTGTTTACATTTGTATGGTATAATGATATAAAACAAAAAACATGACAGATTGGAGGTAATCACATGAGCATCCTTAACCAAAATTTGCTGACACTTGATTTTTGGAAAGATGAAGTCACCTATGCAGGACACACCCTGCCTACGGGCAGTATCGGATGTGCCGCTATGAATATTTCCGACGAACAGATCGGACAACTCATACAGCTTGCCCTCCCTCTGGCAGCGGTTGTGGAACTGATAAAGGATGGAATACCTACCGCAGAGCATTTGACAGCGGCAAAGAAAAGTGTGTTGCAGATCACGCAGATGTTACGCACCATATACCCGTTTTCGCTGTTTGACTTTCCCGCCGATGGGCATGACATTCAGAAAATCTTCTCCGCTGAATACACAGAGAACGCCATTGCCTACATAAAAGCAGCACAGGAAATCGGCATAGCTGCTGCCCTTGACGAACAGTACAAAAAGGGCGTGGGTATTGTAAAGCTGATAAGCGAACTGGCGCAGCTTGGCGGCACTCTGATGATTTACAAGCAAGGTATGATTGAATTTGCCCACAAGCTCCATGACAGCAAGCGAACGCCGGAAGGATATGCGGAAACCTTTGCAAAGCACTTCTCTGATACGCCGACCCTGTCTTTGGATAATCCAAGGTGGATGCAGTTGACCAACACCACCATGCAGTATGTGTCCGCTGTTATGCCGGAGAAAGGAATACCGCAGCTTGTGAAGCGGATGCACTACGTTTCCTTTGTGGGAATGTTCCGTTCCGATTTGTTTGAGGGATTGTGCGTCGGTCATGCGCCGAGGAAATGTCCCATCTGCGACAAATGGTTTCTGACCACCGATGCAAGGCAGACCAAATACTGCGGAGGACTTGCGCCGGGGGACAAGCTCGGACGCACCTGCCGTCAGATCGGTGCAAAGCAAGGCAGAGAGCAGCGAGAGCTTGCGGACGATCATCCCATCAAGGCGATCTACACACGCCGTATGAACACGATTACGCAGTATCTCCACCGTGGCACTCTGGACGAGCAGACCGCCGCCGTGATGAAGCAGTTGGCAAAAAGCAAACTGGACTACGCTACCAAATATGTTGACTACGCCAACGGCAGCTATGAAAAAGAAATGGAGCAGGCTGCTTTACTGAATGAAGCAAGAAGAAAACTTTGAAGTTATAGGAGGAAAACAATGAAAATAGGTATTATTAGATGTATGCAAACAGAGGACTATTGTCCAGGAACGGCAGATTTTAAAGCAATAGCAAATAAAACAGGTGTTTTTTCCGGAATCGAAGAAGATATTGAGATTATTGGATTTATAAATTGTGGGGGCTGTCCGGCTAAGAAGTCGGTGCTTCGGGCAAGAGAATTAGTAAAGCGTGGTGCAGATACAATAGTGTTTGCCAGTTGCATTCAAAAAGGAACGCCAATTGGATATCCATGTCCATTTGCAAAGAAAATGAAAGAATTGATAGCAAAAGATTTAGGAGACGAAATTAATCTTTTGGATTATACGCATTAAGAGGAAACTTTCAGTTTTCGAGATGAGGGGAGGTGCGCCTAATATCCGAAGAACGCTTCTGGAATACCGATGAATATGCCAGTACAGCGAAATTCGCTGTGCCGGACGGAGCTATGACTATGCGGCAGGCAGGGCGCATCTTCCGTCTTGACCCTGCGCCGCCCAAGGTGGAGGACATCAACAACTACATCGTTTCCGCTGTCCGTGAAAATGATCTGACCTACTTTACATACTTTCTCCACCACTACGAGTCCAGGCTGAACAAGCGAGTGTACCGCTTTCTGCTGACCGAGGGCATTGACCGATATGACCCGTTGCGCTTTCTGGATTATAAGCTAAGTTGTGTTCTCGCAATGTTGGAATGCTTACCGAATTACGCTCCCGACAAGGGCGCAGACTTTCTGACCTATGCTCATCATTTCATCGGCAACGCACTTTTAGATTGCCGCCGACAGGAAGAAGCAGGCTCATTCAAATCTCTGGACGAGTACAAAGCCGCTCGTGGTATTGCTTGGCTCTACAACAATTCCGGCAAGAGCGCAAAGGAAATCATTGCTGAATATGCCGCCGAGCAGAACTGTTCCGAAGAAACTGCCGCCGAGTATCTGACCCTTGCAAGGCAGAACCGCAGCCGTGTTCCGTTTTACTCCACCATGCAGGACGAGGACAGCGAGGAAACGGGCGAGGATGTTACCCGTGACGATAGCTGGAACTATGCTGACATTCTCTGGAATGGCGTTCGTGCCGATGCGGTGCAAGCTGCCTTTGATAAACTCAGTTATAAGGAGCAGGATTTTCTTGAAAGGCGCAATGCGATCTGCATGAACTGCGGACGTGTGATGCCGTGGGATGAGCGAGCTTCTTTTGAAAAATTATCAACCGACTACGAGTACAGCACCACCAGCGGAGCAGAACGTTTTTATAAAAGAGTGGTGGAGAAGCTGACCGGACTACTGGTGGATGCCGGTGTCCTCGGTGTAGTGGAATTAAAACAGATCGATAAAAACAAAAAAATCGCCGCCGCTTCATACCAGTACAAAGCAGTACATCGGTATGCAAACGATGACGATGAATGGGGCGAGATTCGTTTTGACTTTTCTGCCGGAACTGCGCAGATCGTAAAACTGGCAGACGGCGATTTGAGCAGAACGAACGTGTTTGCAAAAATCGCAATCCGTCAAATTCTGAAATTCTCCATGAGTGAGCTTCCGAAGAAATTGACGATTCCCTTTGAGTTGGAAATGGAGAAAGTACGATACGGGAGCTGATCGCTGCGGCGGGTTTTTTATATACCTCTTGCGCCCCCGTTGGCACAGAAAATCTTTCCGCACAGCTACAAGATTTCCTATGCCAACTACACACGAACAGTCGGATTTTGCTCATGGCAAATTCCTTGTCTTTTGTAGCTTACAGCCCACAAAATCCGCCTGTTCTGCTGCCGCCGAAAAGTGTCTGTCTGGCGTGGGACAGCCCCTTTCCAGCGTCAGCGGTCGCAAAAGGTATAACACACTAGACTTTGCAAGCAAAATCGTGTGCCAACAGGGATGCTGCTCGCCCCTATTGGAAACCCAGAGCCAAAGGGATTGCATCCCTCTGAACACCCGCATATTTTCCTCGAAAATGGTACCCAAACTGTGAATATGCAGTTTTATACCATTCCTCAGAAAACACAAAACCGCTGTAATCTCCATCCTTGCGAGGATGAAAAATACAGCGGTTTTATCATCGAATGTATCTTCCGGAATACATATTTTTTGTTTTGTTGCGGCGTACAAAAAATGCATACAGCAAGATACCTCCGCAAATTAAGAATAACGAAAGAACTTGCGATACTCTAATTCCGGGAATAATATAAAGGCTATCTGTGCGCAGTCCTTCAATCAATAATCTCCCAAGACCGTAAATCACAAAATACATACAGGTCAAGGTACCTGCCTTTGGTTTTTTTCTGCTGACGATTAGCATGGCAATCAGCAGACACAAGTTCCACAAACTCTCATAGAAAAATGTTGCTTGATGCCATTCTCCAAGAGCGTCAATATATACGGCATAAGGAAAAAACTGCAACGAGGGATCTGCAATTAAATTTCCGAATGCTTCTTGGTTTACGAAATTGCCCCAACGCCCAATTGCTTGTCCAAGCACAAGACTGGGAACTACTAAATCCAGAAAACGGAACAGTGGGAATTTGTGATGACGGCAAAATAGAATTGCTGTAACCAGACCGCCAATCACTCCACCATAAATGGCAAGCCCGCCTTTCCATATTTTGAAGATGGTAAGAATATCGCCGGAATAACTGTTCCACTCAAATACGACATAATATCCTCTGGCGCAGACAATTGCAATAGGTAATGCAAGAAGAATAAAGTCAAATATCAGATCGTCCTTGAGACCTTGTTTTCTGGCTCGGTAAATTGCAAGTATTACACCTAAAACCATACCGACGGCAATAATTACACCATACCAGGCAATGCTCCATCCATCTATGCCAAATAAATTTTCAATCAAATACTTACTCATATCAACACCTTTTCTACACAATCAGAAATTCATTTTCTTGTTCTACATATCTGCAAAAGATAAATATACCGCAAATAATTTCCGGGACAAAACCGCAAATATCTTCCACAGCCCATCCTCCTGCAATACCCTTGTGCATAATACGAAGAACCTCCGAATTGTGGGCGTTTATCAAAGAATAATTCTGGCTATTGTGCATTGTCAAAAGATATTCTTCGCCGTTCACAACAATATTGGCATGGTCAACTCTTGGCATTCTGCAAATTGGCCAACCCACCACATTGGGATCATCACCATCTACATATCCGGGGCGAGCAGAACCGACTAACTGATTTTCGTTGTCGGTCAGTAAATATTCCCGATTTCTTACATCACCGGAACTTGCTTTTGATTCATCGAGATAACGGGCGTCCGCCGTCAAAAGCAACTCACCTGCGATGCTGAGAATCTTTCTTTGCGGACCGAGCAACGCACTTTTTATTCTTACCAAGGCAAGCTGAGATTCATTTTTATAAAGGACTCCTGCCTTTATCGTATATTTCATAACTGCGCCTCCTCTCTTATACAAGTGAATACAGGATGATTCCTGCAAATCCCGAACCTGCCATAACCCAAAGCGGATTCGGTTTCCACTTTCTTAAAACAATAATGCCAATAACAAAAATAATCGCAGCAATCAAGTCCAAAGATGCCAAATCATTCGGAAGCGTTCTCTGTCCGTAGAGTGCCATAATCAACAGTGAGATACCCGCTGATGCGATCATTGCAATGACCGCAGGGCGAAGTCCGGCAAGAATGCCCTGCACCATATTCAATCCACGGAACCGATAATAGATATAGGCAAGGGTCATTACGATAACACAGGATGGAAACACACAACCAACCGTTGCGATGACAGCACCGTGAGCATTGCGCCGAGGAAACCCGCCACATGATAACCTACCAAAATGGAAACATTAACTGCTATTGCGCCCGGAGAAGACTGTGCGATTGCGGTCAGATCCATCATCTCATCTTCTTCAATCCAACCAAGTTTCTCCACGAATTTCTTTCGCATCAACGGAATGATTACAAATCCACCGCCAAAAGTGCTAGCACTCAGTTTAAAAGTGGAGAAAAACAATTTTTTTTATTTTTGCAAGCTATTCACTTCTAAAAATGCCGTCCTTTCTATGTTTATTAACATTATACCGCTTGATTTCTGATAAGGGAAATAATATAATTTTACAGAAAAGATAAGTATTTTTATATAAGGGGATTGTTATGACGATACGACACATGATAATATTTCGTACCGTATGCGAAAATGGATATAATTCCACCAAAGCAGCGGAAGTTTTACACATGACACAGCCAGCAGTCAGCCTTGCCATTAAGGAACTGGAGCAATATTACGGAGTACACCTGTTTGACAGAATCGGCAGACGATTGCAAATCACCGATGCAGGTCAGCATTTTCTTCAATATGCGATACATATATCCGACTTGTTTTCAGATATGGAAACAGGGTTGCGTGATTGGGATTCTAAAGGAGTTCTCCGTATTGGTGCAAGCATCACCATCGGCTCGCAGTTTTTACCGAACTATGTAAAGGCATTCTCTGAACTCTGCCCAGAGCTTGATGTCAGAGTTACCGTTGAGCAATCAGAACGTCTGGAACAAAAAATTTTGGCAAATGAATTGGATTGTGCGTTGATCGAAGGTATTGCACATGATCCAAATATCGTTTCGGAAGCCTACATGGAAGATCATTTGAGTGTTATATGCGGTACGGATAAAGGCTGGACACAGGGGCAAGTTATATCCATAGAAGATTTTCAAAGACAGCGATTTCTCTTGCGAGAAAAAGGCAGTGGCACACGAGAGGTGTTTAACCGTGTAGTTGAACAGGCTGGCATCCACATTACACCAGTATGGGAAGCAACGAGCACAACAGCACTGGTTAATGCTGCAATCAATGGATTAGGAATTGCTGTATTACCGCATCGAATGATTCTTCCGGCTCTGCGACAAGGCTTGATTTGTACTGTCAAAGTAGAGGGGTTGAGTTTCAGCCGAAATTTCCATATAATTCATCATAAAGATAAGTTTTTAACAACTTCTGCCAAGCGATTTATTACTTTGTGCAGAGATTTTGAGACTGATTACCCCTTGCCTTGTTACAACGGACTATATGAATAAAAGATTAGAGCCGCAGTCCAATCACATGACTGCGGCTCTTGCAATATTAGTATAAAGATTTATATTCAGTTACAGTTTTCAGATATGCTTCGGGATTGCCGTTCAGTATCAGTTCAGCGTATGCTACCGGGTCATTGTAAATCAGATAATCAAGCTCTAATCGCTGATACATATTGTCGGCAACCTCATTCTCAACGGCGATGGTATCAATGGCAATCATGCTGCCATTTTATTCTGTTGTAAAACTCTATAGCCGCCGCAATATCCTTCTCATCCGGATGCCCCTTTGATACGCCGCCAATCATCTTGAACGGACCGAACGTATCAAATCCCTTGCATGAAAACCTTCCGACAATGGTGTCATGTTTGTATGCTATCACCTGCTCAATTGACTTAAAGACAGGTCTGCCGCCATATGTACAGATTAGAAATATATTTTTGTTGTCTGTGAGATTGACTGATGTAAACTTAAGCACCGACTGATGGAATTTTCCACCATATACGCCTGATGCGAAACCGATTAAATCATATTCCGACAAGTCTTTCTCTACAGTCTGTGTCGCATCTATCAGCTCGACATCGTTTGTTTTTGCTATCTCGTCAATTATCTTTTTTGTGTTTCCGTGATGCACTGATGCATATACTATTGCTGCCTTCATCTGTAATGCTCCAATCCTTAATTAGTCTTCCTTTGATTTTGCCATCAGTATCATTTTCTCAAACGACTGTGCAAACCTCTCATCATCTTCCTCTGTGCGCTTTTTCGGTCCTTTGATATGATTCTTATGTGAGCTTCGTCTGGCTTTCTTGTTAAGGTGTCTCTCCATCAGCATCCTGTCGATGTTTTCGTCTGTGTACCACCTGCCTGACTGGTGGATTGCATATGCGCCTTTGCCCAGTGCCATAGCAGCAACTCCATAATCCTGTGATACAACGATATCTCCCCTGTGGCAGAGGCTTATAAGCTTGTAATCCACTGCATCTGCTCCTGCACCAACCACTATCACTTCGCTGTAATCTGAGTACAAAACATGGTTTGTATCACACAGGAGAGTTGTCTTTATATTATATTTTTCTGCTATTTTCTCTATGATGTCCACTACCGGACATGCGTCTGCGTCTACAAATATCTGCATTTTTTATTCAGCCTCTTCAAATAAACGAAATTATTTATCCAGATACCTGAACATATTTATCTGGCCATCACACTCGTAATGCTCCATTAAAGGATTTTTGTATGCCGGTTTTATCTCCGGTTCATCGTTCTTCATATCCTCTTATCCTCTGTTTTATTCCGCACTCATATTTTAAAACTTCTACGCTGTTTGTATGTATAAATATATGATACTGATTTATTGAATTTACTGCAATATAATCTTGAAGTTTATGTAATGTATTTCGGTAACAAAGGTATTCAGCAAAGACCGTTTACGCTATATTATTTTTTGAGTAATTCCAATGCCCTGTCCATTGGTACGCAGTCTGCATATCGTTCAGGCCAGGGAAATTTATTATAGTAATGGTAAGCCTGTTCCCTAGTCATGTACTCATTGTCCTGCGTAGAATTTGCATAGGCAGGAACAATCATGTGTAAGCCATGCTCAAAGCATACGGACTTGATAAACCGTTTTTCATCAGGCATCGGTTGAAACTCGGAATAAACCTCAAACTCATCATCCCCGATAGAGAATCCGGTATCAGGTCCATCATCATGCTGTACATAAATAACTTCTATGCCTTGTTCTCGAGCTGCTCCAATCAGCTTTTTAATATTACCAACAAACTTTCTGAACTCATATAAGCGTTCATCCACGATACCATTCTGTGCATCTACAACCAATAAAACCATGAATAATTTCTCCTTCTTCGAGCTTTTTGCTTTGATTCAAATAAACTAAACTCGTATATAGTAATAGCGCGTAACTTCTGCTTCAAATGAAAACTGCTTCGGAACTTGGACTTATCCAGTCGCTCAAATAACTGCTTGTACCCTTCATCCTTAGTCATTAAAACTTCACTACTTCCTGAATGGATTTAGGTGTCTTATACAAAGGCTCACTCGCCTTCTTTAATAAC
>ERZ836441.2724-NODE-2724-length-13288-cov-3.546890_pt1 | contig 13288 bp, 8 predicted proteins | sample MGYA00519686_ERZ836441 | MGnify/ENA primary metagenome ERZ836441 (study PRJEB31850, sample SAMEA3708800) | human gut metagenome | biome: human gut; feature: human-associated habitat; material: faeces | place: China | collected 2014 ... | reverse complement strand
GGCCGCCGCGGCCGCCCTCACCGACATCTGCGTCGCCGCCGAGGAACTCATCACCTACCTTCCCGACGCCATCCGCGCCATCGAGTCCTAAGGCGGGGCGGCACGCTCGCCCCCCTATTGACAGGGGTTAATAGCGAATCTCGCCACAATTGCGGCATTATAGCCTTATACTGAGGTGTCATTGAGAGCAGAAAGGGGAGGCCGTGCACGCCGTCAAAGTCGACAGCCGCAAGATCATGGCCGCAGGCCTGGTCATCGTGGCCGTCTTTGCCGCCGTCGCCATCACGGTGAACCTGTTCTACCTCGGGCAGATCCAGTCCCTCGTGCGCAACACCACGACCACCTCGGTCATGGAGCTGGCCACGGCCCGCGCCCACTACCTGGACGAATGCCTCACCTCCGACCAGAACTCCGTGAAAAGCCTCGCCCACTTCATCGCCGACGTCACCCCGCAAGAGGCCCGCGACCAGGTGAAGGACTTCATCTCCACCCACGAGGCCGCCGCCGCCTGGATTCGCTCCAAGGACGGCACCACCTGGTGCTCCTCGAGCGAGACCGACCTGTACGATCCGGCCTTGGAAGACGAGCTGTTCGGCCCGGCCATGGCCGGCGAGACCGGTTCCTCGGAGATGTATCTCGGCCACGGCGGCGAACGCCGCATCCTCTTCTACGCCCCCATCGTCGACGCCCCCGTCACCGCCGGCCCCGGGACGGCCACCACACCCGCGGATCCCGACGACGTCCTCGGCGCCGTCTACGTCTCCTACCCCGCCGACGAGCTGCAGAACTCCTACGGCACCGCCTATTCCAGCGCCGGCGCCACCTTCGTCGTCGACTCCTCCGGCACCATCGTGCTCGACGCCAACCACGGCGCCGACGAGGCGGTCCAGGGCAGCCTTTCGGCCCTCATCAACGACAACGCCGACTCGTCCCAGATCTCCTCGTTGCTCGCCGGCATCGCCTCCGATACCTCCGGCAGCCTCGTCATGACCCTCGACGGCGCCGACCAGTTCGTCTTCTACACCCCCATTAGCGCCAAGAGCGGCTGGTCGCTCGTGACCATCCTGCCGCTTTCGGTGGTGGAATCCGACGGCACGCAGATCGTCGGCATCACCAACCAGATGGTGGCCGTGCTCGCCGTGGCCGTGGCCGTGGCGGCGGCGGCCATGGTGGCCCTCATGGTGTACCGGCGCCGCCGCGAGCACCGCTACGAGCAGTACATCCAAAGCGTGTACTCGGCCATCGGCGCCAACATCGACACCGCCATCTTCATCGTCGACCGCAAGGAGCGCCTCATCGAGGCCGTCTTCGAGAACACCCAGGACATCCTCGGCATTCCGGCCCGCGACTTCTTCGTCCCCAACGAGCTGTCGCCCAACGAGGCCTACGCCAACGTGGCCGCCATCGTGCACTCCGGCGCCGGCGATAAGGCGCGCACCTGGGAATTCGAGGCGGACAACCCGGCGCTGGGCCGCTCCCAGTGGCTGCGCATGACGGCGCGGCCCGTGATGCTCGCCGAGCGCGAGAAGACCATCTTCTCGCTCACCGACGTCACCGCCGACCACGAGATCCGTGCCCGCCTCGAGCGCGCCGCCACCGCCGCCGAGGACGCCAACCGCGCCAAAAGCTCGTTCCTCTCCTCCATGAGCCACGACATCCGCACGCCCATGAACGCCATCCTGGGCTTCTCCACGCTCATCGACCGCGAGGCCGACAACCCCGCCCATGTGCGCGACTACAACCGCAAGATCGCCACCTCCGGCCAGCATCTTTTGGGGCTCATCAACGACGTGCTGGACATGTCGAAGATCGAGGCCGGCAAGACCACCCTGGCAGCAAGCGCCTTCGCCCTCTCCGGCACCGTGGAGTCCGTCGAGGCCATGATGCGCCAGCAGACCGACGCCAAAAACCAAGTGTTCACCGTGGAAGTGGACAAGGTCGAGCACGACCGGCTCGTCGGCGACGAGGGGCGGCTGCGCCAGATCCTCATGAACCTGCTCTCCAACGCCATGAAGTACACGCCCGAGGGCGGCCACATCCTCTTCCGCGTCGACGGCTCCGCCAAGCGCCACGGCGAGCTGCAGCACCTGCGCATCATCGTCCGCGACGACGGCATCGGCATGTCGAAGGACTACCTCGCCACCATCTTCGATTCGTTCACCCGCGAGGAGTCGAGCCTCACCAACAAGGTTCAGGGAACGGGCCTCGGCATGGCCATCACGAAGAACCTCATCGATCTTATGGGAGGCACCATCTCCGTGGAAAGCGAGCTGGGGACGGGCAGCACCTTCATCGTCGATCTGGACTTCCCGCCGGCCGGCGACGAGTCGGACGGCACCGAGGGCGACGGCGGAAAGCGAGCCGGCAACGCGAGCGGGACCGACGGGAACGCCCTGGCGCACAAGCACGTCCTCGTGGCAGAGGACAACGCCCTGAACGCGGAAGTCATCACCGCCATCCTGAACATCCACGACGCCACCTGCGAGGTGGCCGCCAACGGCGAGGAGGCCGTGGCGAAGTTCGGGATGAGCGCCCCGGGCACCTTCGACATGATCTTCATGGACGTGCAGATGCCCGTCATGAACGGCCACGACGCCGCCCGGGCCATCCGCGCGATGGATCGCCACGACGCCGGCACCATCCCCATCATCGCCATGACGGCCAACGCCTTCGCCGAGGACGAGCGCCAGGCCCTGGCCTGCGGCATGAACGCCCATGTCGCCAAGCCCATCGACGTCCACGCCCTGGAACGCGTGGTAGCCGAGCTGTCGCAATAGGGCAAAACCGCCCTGTCGCGTTAGCCGCATTTGTCTGTTCGCTTCGCAAAACTCAGCAAACCTCGGGACAAAACATAAAATGCGTCGCAAATGTCGAGAAAATCACGATCGTGCGAGTTCTGAGAAGAGAAAAACTCGCACGATCGTGATTTTCTCCGCAAAATGAGTCAACGAAGGCGCTTCAGACTCGCACAATCGCGATTTTCTCTGCACGAAATGCTGAAAAGTTGTCCCGAGGGCTTGCTTTGGGATATCGATGGTTGCGCAGGAAGGTGGATCGACAGCGGGCTTCGAAGATCGCTCATTCTACCCGGCTGCAAGCGCTCCCGGGAGGTCGTCCAGCAGGGCGCGGGCGTCCTTGAACTGGCGGGTGAGCTCCTCCATGGGGTCGCGCCGCCGCTCGGTGGCCGCCACCGACTCCTCGGTGATGGCCATGGCGCAGGCCACGGCGTCGGTATGGGTGTAGGACAGCGAGAGGGGAATCTCCCGCACGCCCTGTTCCCGGGCCACTTCGCGGGCGCGTCCGGTGAGCACCACGTAGGGGCGCCCCTTGCTCGTGCGGCGCACTTCCACATCGAGCCAGCCGATGCCCTCGGAAAACCCCGTGCCGAGCGCCTTCAGCACCGCCTCCTTGGCGGCGAAGCGGGTGGCGTAGTGCACTTCGGGGTGAGCATGGGAGTCGCAATAGGCCCGCTCGGCGGCGGAGTACACCTTCTCCACGAAGGCCGGCGAGCGATCGATGATCTTGCGCATGCGCGCGATTTCCACGATGTCCACGCCGAGGCCCACTTCCTCGTTGGGCACGTCCATGGCAAGCGCGCCATCGACGGCGGCTTGGGATTTCTTCGATCGGGCCACTCCATCTGCCTTTCAGATCATCGGGGATACGCAAAGGCGCCGCCTCGGGGTCGAGCGCGGCGCCGAAAGAGATTCGAAGCTATTCGACCGTCACCGATTTCGCGAGATTGCGGGGCTGGTCCACGTCGCAGCCGCGTTTGACGGCCACGGCGCGCGAGAGCAGCTGCAAGGGCACGCTGGCCGTGATGGGCGAGAAGGCGTCGCGCACCTTCGGTACGTAGATGACGTGGTTGGCGTGCTTGGCGATTTCCTCGTCGCCCTCGGTGGCCACGGCGATGATGCAGGCGCCGCGGGCCCGGGACTCCTGCAAATTCGACACCACCTTGTCGTAAACGGGGCTCTTCGTCGCGATGGCCACCACGGGGAATCCCTCGTCGATAAGGGCGATGGGACCGTGCTTCATCTCGCCGGCGGCGTAGGCCTCGGCGTGCAGGTAGCTGATCTCCTTCATCTTAAGGGCACCCTCGTAGCTGGTGGCGGCCCCCATGCCCCGGCCGATGAACAGGGCGCTTGTCGCGTCCACCATGGCGTCGGCCGCCGCTTCCACCGCCGGATCGCAGTCGGCGAGGATGCGCTCGACCTGCTCGGCGGTATCGGCCAGCTCGCTGAACAGCAGCTTGATCTGCCGGCCGGTCAGCCGGCCCACCGCCTGACCGAGCAGCATCGCCAAAAGCGTGAGGGAGACGACCTGCCCCAAAAAGCTCTTCGTGGAGGCCACGGCGATCTCCTTGTTGGCCTTGGTGTAGATGACGCCATCGGATTCGCGGGCCACGGGGCTTCCCACCACGTTCGTGATGCCGAAGACCTTCGCCCCCTTCACGCGGGCGTCGCGGATGGCCGCCAGCGTGTCGGCCGTCTCGCCCGATTGCGATACGGCCACGACCAGCGTCGTGGGCGTGATGATGGGGTTGCGGTAGCGGAACTCGCTGGCGACCTCCACCTCGCAGGGGATGCGCGCCCAGCTCTCGATGAGGTTCTTGGCGATAAGGCCCGCATGGTAGGAGGTGCCGCACGCGATAATGTAGACGCGATCGACCAGGTTGAGCTCGGCCGGCGTCATGTCCAGCTCGTCGATAACCAGCGAGCCAGCGACCAGGCGGCCGGCCAGCGTATCGCGGATGACGCGGGGCTGCTCGTGAATCTCCTTCAGCATGAAGTCGGGGTAGCCGCCCTTTTCGGCGACGTCGAGATCCCAATCGACATGGGTGACGTCGGGCTTAATGGGGTTGCCGGCCTCGTCGTAGTACTCGATGCCATCGGGGCGCAGGCGCGCCATCTGCCCGTCGGCGAGCACCACCACATCACGCGTGGCGTCGATCATCGCAATGATGTCGGAGGCCACGTAGCTGCCGGTCTCGCCGCAGCCCACCACGATGGGGGAATCCTTGCGGCAGGCGATGATCGTGCCCGGCTCGGCATCGGCCATGACGGCCAGGCCGTAGGCGCCGACGAGCCGCGCGGCCGCCTCGGCCACCGCCGCACGCAAGTCGCCGGTGCCTTCGGCGAGCATGCGGTGATAGGACTCCTCCACGAGGTGCGCCACCACCTCGGTATCCGTCTCGCTCTTGAAGACGTGCCCGCGGCCGCCGAGCTCCTCGCGCAGCTCGGCGAAGTTCTCGATGATGCCGTTGTGCACCACGGCGATGTCGCCGGAGCACGAGGTGTGCGGGTGCGCGTTGGCCTCGCTCGGCTTGCCGTGGGTGGCCCAACGGGTGTGCCCGATGCCGCAGGTGCCCGTCATTTCGAAGTGGCCGAGGGTGTGCGCGAGCTCGGCCACCTTGCCCTTGCGGGTGATCACCTGAATGCCGCCGTCCTGCTCCACGGCCACACCCGCCGAGTCGTAGCCGCGGTATTCCATGCGGGTGAGCCCCTCCACCAGGATGGGCGTGGCGCTCGCCTCACCGGTATAGCCGACGATTCCGCACATAGATGCTCCTTTATCGAAAGCGGGCGGCACGAGGCCGCCCTCACTCATTTGCCGGTTCGCTATTGTACCGAAGGGGCGCCGTCCCCGGCCGCCTTCCACGAAAAGCCCGTCTCGACCGCTGCCGGATCAAGCGGAAACACGGGGTGTTCTGACCGAGCGAGTTCCGCAGCGAACAGGACAGGACTGAATGTCCTGTCCTGTAGAGCGAGGACTGCCTGAGCGAATCAGAATACCGCGTGGTTCCGCCCTCGCCCGACGCCTACCCGCGGATCTCGGCGCCGGTGGCCTTTTCCACCTTCGACACGAGCTTGCCGTGGGCGCGCTCCACTTCCTCGCTGGTCAGCGTGCGGTCGGGCGCGCGGTAGACGAGGCTGTAGGCCATGGACTTCTTGCCGGCGCCCACGCGCTCCGCATCGCGGTACACGTCGAACAGCGCCACGGATTCCAGAAGCTTCCCGCCGGCCGAGGTCATCACCTGGACCATCTTCTCATGGGGCACGTCCTCGGCCACCACGAAGGCCTGATCCACCGTGACGGCCGGGAAGGTGGGCACGTCCACGTAGTCGCGGGCCGGACGGCACGCGCGCACGAGCGCCGCCACATCAAGCTCGAAGGCCACCACGGGCGGCTCGGCCCCGAAGGCGTCGGCCACGAGCGGGTGAATCTCCCCCACCCAGCCGATAACCGCACCATTCGCCATCATCTCGGCGGCGCGGCCCGGCTGCAGCTGCGGGGCCTCCTCGGCGGAAAGCGCCCGGAAGCGCACCTTGGGAAGCGCCAGCTCGCGGGCCAGGTTCTCCAGCACGCCCTTGGCATCGAAGAAGTCGAAGGGCACCGCTGGTGAGTTCCACGCCGCATCGCGCATGGAGCCGGCCAGAACGCCGGCGAGCTTCTTGCGCTCCTTGGCCTTCTTGCGGCCCTCGGCGGCCATAAACACCGTGCCGATCTCGTAAAGCTGGATGTTCTTCACGCCGCGGGCCTGGTTGTAGGCCACCGAGCGCAGAAGCCCGGGCACAATGGACTGGCGCATGACCGACATGTCCGCATTCAGCGGGTTCAGAAGCTCCACGGCCAGCCCCAGCCCCTCGGCGGGCAGGCGCAGCCGCTCGATGTCGCCGGGCTCGGCGAAGGAGTAGGTCATGGTCTCGTTCATGCCGGAGGCGCGCAGGGTGTCGTTGATCACGCGCACCGTCTCCTGCTCCGGCGTGCGCGCGCCCACGCGCTCACGGCCGCCGGGCAGCGTCGGCGGGATGCGGTCCATGCCCCACAGGCGCAGCACTTCCTCGTACAGGTCGATCTCGCGCTCCAGATCGGGGCGGAAGGTGGGCGGCAGCACCGAGAGCACGGAGGGGTCGTCGGTGGCCTCAACGGCACAGCCGAGGCGCACGAGAATGTCCTCGATGAAGTCGGCGGGAATGTCGGCCCCCATCATGGCCACAAAGCGCGGGATGCGGAAGATGAGCTCCGGACGGGCGGTGGGAAGCTCGTAGACGTCTACCACGCCGGGGCGCACCGTGCCCCCGGACACCTCGGCCAGAAGCGCCGCCGCGGCCTGGGAGACCACTTCGCACAAGTGATCGTCCACGCCGCGCTCGTAGCGCATGGAGGCCTCGGAGATAAGGCCCAAGTTGCGGCTCGTGCGGGAGGTGCGGCCGCGCTCGAAGGCGGCGGACTCCAAAAGCACGCAGGTGGTCTCCTCGGTGACCTCGCTGTTCTCGCCGCCCATAACGCCGGCGAGCGCCACGGCGCGCTCGGGGGTGGCGATGACCGTCATGTCGCTCGTCAGCTCGCGGTCCTCCCCGTCCAGGGTGGTGAGGCGCTCGCCGTCGGCGGCGGCGCGCACGACGATATGGGCGCACCCGTCGGCGCTGGCCACTTTCGCGAAATCGAAGGCGTGCAGCGGCTGGCCGTACAGGTACAGGATGTAGTTCGTCACGTCCACGACATTGTTGATGGAACGGCTCCCGGCAGCAGTCACGCGCTCGGCAAGCCATTCGGGGGAAGGCCCCACCTTCACGTTGTCGATGACCCGGGCGGTGTAGCGCGGGCAGCGCGCGGCATCGGGCACCTCAACGGTGACGGCGGCCGCCACGTCCTCGCCGGCGGTCACGGCAGCCAGTTTCTCCACGTCGCCGGAAAGCGGCCAGGCCACCGGCTGCTGGTACATGGCCCCCACCTCGCGGGCCATGCCCACCATGGACAGGCAGTCCGGCCGGTTCGGCGTGATCTCCAGATCGAGCACCGTGTCGCCCGCGCCCATGAAGTCCGCCATGGGACGCCCCACCGGCGCGTCGTCGGGCAGCACCCAGATGCCGGAGTGGTCCTGCCCCAGCCCCAGCTCGCGCTTCGAGCAGCACATGCCGCAGCTCACCACCCCGCGCAGCTTCGACTTCTTGATCTTGAAATCGCCGGGCAGCACCGCGCCCACGAGCGCCACGGGCACCTTGATGTCCGCCGCGATGTTCGGCGCCCCGCAGACGATCTGCACGGGTTCCTCGGCGCCCACATCCACCGTCACCACGTGCATGTGGTCGGAATCGGGATGCGGCTCGCAGGTGAGCACGTGCCCCACCACAACGCCCTCGAAGGCCTCGCCGGTCTTCTCCACGCCTTCCACGCCCGTGCCCGTCAGATCGAGCCTGTCGCAGAACGCCTTCAAATCCTCCGGCACCGCCGTAAACTCAGAAAGCCACTTCAAAGATACTTTCATACTGGTTTCTTCCTCTTAATCGCCTGTCTCATTTGACAACAAGATTTCTAGCCGGTTCTATTCCACTCTCCACCATGGGAATGCGCAGAGGGATTTCGGGTGGTGCTCACCAAGCGAGTTCCGCAGCGAACGGAAATGCCCAGTGGGCATTTCCGCCGAGCGAGGACTGTCTGAGCGACTGAGCACTACTCGGAAGCCCGACCCCGGCAGAGCTACAACTAAAATTGCCGCAAGAACCGCATGTCGCCTTCCAAAAGCATACGCAAATCCGGCACGTCGTACTTCAGGCAGGCGATGCGCTCCACCCCCATGCCGAAAGCGAACCCCGAGTACTCCTCCGGGTCGATGCCGCTCATGGAAAGCACGTTCGGGTCCACCATGCCGCAGCCCAAGATCTCGATCCAGCCGGTGCCCTTGCACATGCGGCAACCCTCGCCGTGGCAGATGCCGCAGCTCACGTCCGCCTCGGCCGAGGGCTCCGTGAACGGGAAGTAGTGGGCGCGGAAGCGCGTCTTGCGCTCGGGCCCGAAGATCTGCTTGCACACGTAGTCGAGGGTACCCTTCAGGTCGCCGAAGGTGATGCCGCGATCCACCACGAGCCCCTCAATCTGGTGGAACTGCGGCAGATGCGACGGGTCGGCCACATCGCGGCGGTACACCTTGCCCGGGGCGATCATGTAGATGGGCAGATCCCAGTCCTCCATGACATGCACCTGCACGCCGGAGGTCTGGGTGCGCAGCAGCACGTCGGACTCGCCGCGCACCCGCGAGGTGTCGCCGGACAGGTCGTGCACGTAGAAGGTGTCCTGCATGGAACGGCTCGGATGATCGGCCGGGGCGTTCAGGGCCGTGAAGTTGTAGTAGTCGGTCTCGATCTCCTCGCCTTCCACCACTTTGTAGCCCAGGCCCAAGAAGATGTCGGACACCTCATCGATGATGCCGTTGATGAGATGGCGGGTACCCACCTGCTGGGCGCGGCCGGGCAGCGTCACATCCACGGCCGCCGCCCCCATGGCCGCCTCAAGCTCGGCGGCATCGAGTGCCGCCTTGCGGGCGGCCAGCGCCTCTTCCACTTCCACGCGGGCCGCGTTCACGGCCTTGCCCACGCTCGCGCGCTCTTCAGCGGGCACCTGGCCCATGGATCTCAAATACCCGGTCAGCGTGCCGGACTTGCCCAGCACCGCCACGCGCACCGCCTCGAGCGCCGCCGACGTGTCCGCCGCGGCGATTTCGGCCAAGGTGCGCTCGCGCAGCGCCGCCAACTCCTCTGCGATTGCCATAAGGTTCGCCTTTCTTCTCGAGCCAACAAAAAAGAGCCTTCTTCCGTCCCGCCTGGGGCCGCTTGCGGCTTACCAGGAATCCAAGGACGGGAGAAGGCTCTCGCGGTACCACCTCGGTTGGCAACGCTTCAGCGACCCGAAGGGAATCGCAGTGCGGCGTCGCCCGCTTGTTCGCGCTCTGTGACGGGAGCACCCGGCACCCCTACTGGTCGCCTCGCCGGTGGGCGTTCGCGTTCGGGAATGCTGCTCGGAAGCGAATAAGACGCACTCAGAGGGTCGGGCTCTCTCAGCCGGTGAAGCCCTTCTCTGGCGACCGTGACGCGCGTCCGCTGTCTTCGTCATCGCATGTAACGCCACAGTATAGCGCACTTCAAGGCGGAGCGAGCGCAGAACTTTCCCGCGCCCGACAGACGGGAAGCGGGCCGCGGGCACGCGAAGGCAGACGGGAAGCGGGCTCCGGCGAGCTGCGAAGAGGCCCGGCGTCCCGGCAGCGTGGCGCGGCGCCCTACAGGAAGCGGTACTTGACGGTGCGCAGGCCCCAGGCGCGACAGCTGGAGAAGCCGAAGGCCTTCCACACGCCCGGCTGCAGATCGAGGACGCGGGAACCGCCGCCCATGGAGCCGCAGTCGTTCACCGTGGCATACACGGTCTGACCGCCGTAGACGATTTCCACCGTACGTCCGAAATAACTGCGGTAGTTCGGCATCGATTTGGGCACCGCCACACCCATGGAGTTGTCGTCGCAGACGGCGCCGGTGGACGTGGTGCCGGGGTTCGGCGTGTTCGGATCGGTGCTGCCGCCGTAGGCCGAGGCCACGCCTGAAAGCCACCCTTCCTCCGACGAGCCGCCGGATCCGCCCCCGTTGCCGGAGCCGCCGGAGCTGCCGGAATTCCCCGATGATCCTGAGCTGCCGGAATCGCCAGAGCTACCCGACGAGCCGCCGTTATCGGAGGGGCCCTCGTCGTCGGAGACGACCGGCTCGCGATCGCCCGTATTGGCGTCGGGGCTCTCCTGCACGGCCGCGGCCGCCGCTGCGGCGGCCTCCTCTTCCTGCTTGCGCAGGGCCTCGGCCTGAGCGGCGAGCTCGGCCAGACGGGCCGCGTGCTCCTCCTGAGCGCCCTCCAGGCGGGCCGTGGCATCCTCCACGACGCTTTGGGCCTCGGCGCGCTTGGCCTCCTGGGCCGCCAACGCCTCTTCCTGCTCGTTCTTCTGGGCGTTCAGCTCGTCGCTCACGTCGTCGAAGGCGCGCTTGCGCTCCTTCTGCTCGGCCACCTCGTCGGCCTGATAGGACATGATCTGAGTGACGTACTCCATGTTGCGGAGCAGCTCGTCGAAGTTCTTCGAATCAAGGATGAGGCCCAAAAGCCCCATGGAACTGCCGTCGCGGTACTCGCCCACGGCCACCTGGCCTAAAGCCGCGCGCCCCTCGAGCATGGCCTGCTGGGCCTCCATGGCCGCCGCCGCCGTCTCGTCGATCTTGGTCTGCAGCTCGGCCACCTCGGCGGTGAGCTGCTCGTACTCGCTATTGATCTGGGCCATGCGGGATTCGGCCTCATCCAGTGTGGCCTGCGCCGCATCCACGGCAGCCTGAGTGTCGTCGGCAGGATCGGCCGCAGCCGGAACCGCGCCGATGCCGACGAGGGAGAAGGCGAGCAACAGGGCGAGAAAGACCCTCGTCGCTTTTCCTTTTCCGAACGCTCGCTGTGCCAAGGTTTCCCTTCCGTTCTGCCATTACGCCGCAGCTTGCCCCGGGCGAACATGCCGACCGGTGCGCTGCATCGCTCCATCTTCCCCAAATCGACCGACCGAGGCAAGCGTCTTGCCGAAAAAGACACGAGCCGTCGACTCCTTGTCCATGGAGCATAGCACTTTTTGACCATAATGCAAATACTTGTTCGTATTATTATTGCAATTTGTTCGGTGTTCCGTTATACTGCGCCAAAAGCAAGAGAAAGGAGCGGCCATGCACGCCATGGTAACGGCCCGAGTGCCCCTGGAAATCCGCGACCAGGTGAACGCGAAGCTGCGGTCCATCGGCTCGTCGCCCACCGAGCTGGTGAACGCCGCCTACGATTACGTACTTGCCACCGGCGAGCTGCCCGATGCGCAACGGGGAGAATCCCCCCTGCGCATCACCCTCACCGACGCCCAGGCCAACGAGCTGCGCTTCCGCTTGCGCCAGGCCACGCGCCCCGTACCGGCGTCGTTCTGGGAGGCCCGCGACGGCGCGCCCGCAACCAGGGAAGGAGAATAGCCATGCGCCTGCTCATCGATAGCGACGTTCTGCTCGACTTCATCGGCGAACGCGAGAGCACCGCCGCCGCCTGGGTGAAGCTCCATGCCATGGAGCTGGCCGGGGCCGCGGAGCTGTGGGTCTCCGCCGAGGCCTTCGGAGAGGTGCGCGCCGCCCTCGCCGAGGCCCTATCCGACCACGACGCCCGCTCGGCTTTGCGCTCGGCCATGGCGTTTCTGTCTGTGTGCTCGATCGACGGCCCCGACGTGCGCTTCGCCCTGGAGCACGAGGGGCTGCCCTATCGCGCGGCCCTCACCGAATCCTGCGCCCGCAAGCTGCAGGCCGACTTCATCGTCACCCACGGCGGCGAGGTATCCGTCTCCCGGGCCGTGCGCCGCGTGGCCCCCGACGAGCTGTTCAGCGTGCTTGAGGCGGAGCAGGGCATCGTCTTCGACGTCATCGACTTCTAGCGGGGAACCATGATCGACGAAATCCAAGTGAAGGACGTGGCCCTCATCCGCGAGGCCTCCCTTTCCCCCTCCCCCGGTCTCACCGTCCTCACCGGCGAGACGGGCGCCGGAAAGACGGCGCTCGTCAGCGCCGTGAAGCTGCTCGTCGGCGAGCGCGCCGACAGCTCTTACGTGCGCGAGGGGGCGAAAAACGCCGAGGTGCGGGGGCGCCTGTTCCCTTCCGATCCCACCGCCGATGAGCTCGTCGCAGTGCGCAAGGTCAGCGCCGACGGGCGCAGTCGCGCCACCATCAACGGAACCATGGCCAGCGTGTCGGAGCTCGCGCGCACGGTGGGGCCTTTGGTAGAGCTCTGCGGACAGCACGAGTACCAATCGCTGCTGAAGCCGGCGGAGCACGGCCGCATCCTCGATGGTTGGGCCGATCTGGAAAGTACCGTAGGAGCGGCCTTTCGCGAGGCCCTCGCCGATGCCCGTGCCGCCGAGGCGGCCCTGGAAGAGATGAGGGCAACGGCGAGCGCCTCCAACACGCAGCTGGAGGAGGCCCGCTTCACGCTGCAGCAGATAGAGGCGGTGAACCCCGAGGGCGGCGAGTACGAGGAAACGCACGACTGGCTCGCCCGGGCCGAGCACGCCGAGGTGCTCGCCCGCAACTCCCACGGAGCCGCCGAGGCGCTCTCCGGCGACGGCGGGGCGCTGGACGCCCTGAACACGGCCATCTCGCTCATCGAGGAGGCCTCCCGGGCCGACGAGTCGCTGGCGCCCTTCGCCACAACGCTCCGGGAAACGTGCTTCGTCGTGGAGGACGTCGCCCGGGATATGGCCGGCTACTGCGACGCCATCGATTTCGACGGCGAGTCTTTGGCGGCGGCCCAGGAGCGCATGGGGCAGCTCATGGGTCTCATGCGCTCCTTCGGCCCCACCATGGAAGCCGTCTTCGAGCGCTGGGACGCGGCGGCGGCCCTCGTCGGCCTCATCGACGACGCCGACGAGAACCTGGCCCGCGCCGAGGCGGCGCTGGAAGCGGCCGAGGCG
>ERZ836441.2704-NODE-2704-length-13401-cov-3.074854_pt1 | contig 13401 bp, 9 predicted proteins | sample MGYA00519686_ERZ836441 | MGnify/ENA primary metagenome ERZ836441 (study PRJEB31850, sample SAMEA3708800) | human gut metagenome | biome: human gut; feature: human-associated habitat; material: faeces | place: China | collected 2014 ... | reverse complement strand
ATGGTTCCTCCTTTCGGGTGCAATCGGCTAGGCGTTCTCAGCGGCGGAAGCTGCGGCCTCCATGGCCACGGCCGCCGCGTCGCGGGCGCCGTCTTTCTGGGCGAGGCGGTCGCGGCAGGCAACGGCCACCATGGCGCCGCGGGCACCGCCGCGCTCGGCCTCGTTGCCGTAGCCCTCGGCGTCGCCGTCGGCCACCTTCTCGACCTCCACCAAACCGGCGATGATCAGAGCGCCGAGGATGTGGGGCAAGTGCCCGTCGTCCAGAAGGATGTTGGGCGTGCCGCGCATGTCCTGGCCAAAGACGTTCATCTCGGCATCCTCGCCGTTGGTCTGGTACCAGCCGCCATGGTGCATGGCGGCGGTGCCGGGCATGCAGCGGTTGGTGACGTAGGCGGTGAGCAGCGTCTCGCCGCGATCGGAGTAGACGCGGCACAAATCGCCGTCCTTGATGCCGCGGGCCTTGGCGTCCACGCCGGAGATCCACACGGCGTGGCGGTAGACGTCCTCGCGCATGTAGGGGTTGTTGTCATTGGAAGAGTGCTGGCGGTACACCGACACGGGCGTGACGAGGGAGAGCGGATAGTCCTTCACCTTCGGGTTGTAGAAGCCGTCGTTGGAGGCGCTTCCGATATCGCCCTCCACGTAGCTGGGGCTCCACACCGGCATCGGATCGAGGCGGCCGCGCCAACGGCTCTCGGTCATGTCGTGGGTCTTCACGTAATTCGAGGAGAACTCGATCTTCTTCGTGGGGGTGTTAAAGGGGCTCTCGCCCTTGTCCATGGCGGACTTGAACGGGTAGTAGGGCTCGTCAATCTCGGTGCGGATGACCGGGTTGGCGTTGAACTCCTCCCAGGTGGGACGGTGGTCATAGCCCAGATAGGCCATGATGGTGGCGTTGTCGGCCCACTTCTCGAAGGCCTCCTTGTAGATGGCCTCCTGGGCGTCTACCCAATCCTCCACCGCCACGTCCTTCATGCGGGGGTTATAGCCCTCGACGACCTCGTCGCCCAGGCGCTTGGCGATCTGGGTCCACACCCACTCCTTGGAGCGCACCTCGCCGGGGAAGTCCAGGCCGCGGGCGCAGAAGGTGAAGTAGTTGCGCATGCCGTTGGGGCCGCTCACGAAGCGCTGATGGCCGTACATGTACTCGTCCATGCCCTCGAACTGCCACACGGGCGCCGGCAGGATGATGTCGCACAGCTCAGCGGTGGGCTGGTTCATGTGCCACTGGAAGCCCCAGTTGAACTCGGTGTTGGCCATGCCGGCGAAGCGCTTGTTCACATTCGAGTGGTTGTTGCCGTAGTTGTTCTCGAAGATGATCATCTGAATGTTGGGCAGCGGGCAGTCGTTGGTGGGGCTGCCGATGAGGTGACGGAACTCCGACTCCGTGATCTTGCCCGACCAGTAGTCGTCCTGGCGCGCGAGAATCTCGGTGAGGCAGTTGTTGTTGAACAGCACCGGCACCTGATAGTCGCCCGGATCGCGCTGCCAGTCGGCGCGCGGCGCGGGCACGCGACCCGGAGTGGGCAGGCAGGCGCCGGACTCGCAGCCGCCGTGGCAGGCGATGTTGCCGGTCATGGCCTGCAGAAGCATCGAGGCCGAGGCGGAGTAGTCGCCCATGTGGCGCTTGGCGCAGGAGTAGAAGTACTGCAGGTGCACCGGCTTCTCGGTGCCGTACAGGCGCGCGAATTCGCGGATGGTGTCAGCGGGCACGGCGGTGATGGGAGCGGCCCACTCGGGAGTCTTCTTCAGGCCGTCTTCGCCTTCGCCCATGACGTAGGCGCGCCACTCCTCGAAGCCCTCCTTGTCGACCCACTCGTCGATAAACTCGTGGTCGATCATATCCTCCTCGAAGAGCACCTGGGCCACGGCGAGCATCATGGCCAGGTCAGTGCCGGGGCGGATCGGAATCCACTGGTCGGCGAGAATCTCGGCAGACTGGGTGTAGCGCGGGTCGATGACGATGGTCTTCAGACCGTACTCGTGGGCCAGCTGCATGTAGTAGGACGTCGGGCCGAACCAGGCGACCACCGGGTCCATGCCCCACATGATGAAGAGCTTGGAGTTGAACAGGTCGGGAGCCTCGAAGCCCGGCAGGGCGTTCTGCAGGCCGCGGGTGACCTTGGTGAGATCGACCCCGAGGTGCAGCATCTCGCCGGCGGCGTGTCCCGAGGTGGAATGCTCGCCCCAGGCGCCGAAGCCCGCCTCCCACCAGGGAGCCAGCGGGAAGCCGTTCTTCTCGAAGCTGGGATACTGGGAATGGAAGATGCCGTAGGGACCGTACTTCCCCTTGATTTCCTTCATCTTCTCGGCGATGGTGTCCAGCGCCTCCTCCCAGGAGATCTGGACGAAGTAGCCCTGGCCCGGGCCCTTCTTGCCCACGCGCTTCATGGGATGCAGAAGGCGCGTGTCGGCGTGCAGCTCCTTCTTCCAGGAATGGCCCATGGCGCACGGGCGCATCTGCACGTTGCCCTTCCACGTGTTCTCCCAACCGCAGTCCTCGCGGGAGTCGTTGGGGTTCACCGAGTCGTCGGGCTCAATGGCGATGATCTTCCCGTCCTTCTCGTGGCACTTCAGCACGCAGGCTGAGTCCCAGCACCCGTTGGCCGGGCAGGACGTGTAGAAGATGCGCTCGCCCTCGCGGCGCTTCTTGCTGGTCTCGATGATGCCTTGTTTGTCCATCGATTCCTCCTCTTCTTTCTCCTCGTTTTCGGAGACACAAAGAGAGTCCGGTTCGCGACTTGGGCCCGATCGATGCTGCCCAACTTCGGACGTTCCCGTGTCCAGTGGCCTCATCATAGAGAGGAGAAATCATCGATGAGCATGACAGTCACCGATTCGCCGTCGCACTTAGTTGCAAGGGCTGTAAAGATTCGCTACATGCTAGTTTTGCTTACAGTCACCGTCAAAAATCGCTCCATCGATTCGATAAAAGGCTCTGGACGCGGGAGGAACAGGCTTGATTTAATGTTGGATTAAACAATCAATTTTGGCAGCGACGGGGAAGCTTGCCGAAATGCACCGAACAACAAGGACAATACCGTCGCTGTGCCATGCCGCCGATGAGGAGGAGCCATGCTGTTCGACGATATCGAGGTTCTGCTGGTTCTATCGAAGGCGAAAAGTCTTTCACAAGCGGCAAACCAGCTTTACATGTCGCGCCCGGGCCTGTCACAAAAAATTACCAGCATCGAAAAGCAGTTCGGCACTTCGCTCATCAACCGCACCTCTACGGGCATCTCTCTTACCCAGGCGGGCAAGGTGGCCGTGAAGTTCGCTCAGAACATGGCCGATATGGAACGGGTCATGGCCTCCCAGATCGCCGCCATCGACGAGCACTTCCCCGCCAACGTCACCGTGGGCATGAGCTTCGCCGACGGGGTAACGCTGCTGCCGCGGCTGGTGGCCCAGTACGTGAAAGAGCAGCCCGATGCCCGCGTGCACCTGGATGCGGGTTATGAGCCCGAGCTCGTGCAGAAGCTGAAGGACGGCGAGCTCGACTTCGCCATTCTGGAAAACCAGCCTTTGGAGCCCGGCATCGTCACCGAGGTGCTCGGCTACAAGAAGCTTGTTTTCTTGGCGCCGGACAAGGCCCCCTACAACCAGATGCCGGGGCCGGTGCCCATCGACACCCTGCTGAAGTGGCCCATGATCGTCTACGAATGGCACTCCGGCCGCCACATGGTGGGCAACCGCCATTTCCGCGAGCGCTACGGACTCTCGCTGCGCGACCACAACATGGTAGGCTGCTTCGATACCCACGAGGCTATGATAGAAGGCGTGAAGGCGGGGCTCGGCTGGGCGACGCTGCCCGAGTGCATAGCCAGTCGCTACCGCAACGAACCGGGCATCATCCGCTTCAAGGTGGCCACCGACACCATGTGGTATCCCGTGTCTCTCACCTGGCCCTCCAGCTGTTCTCCCAGCGACGAGGCGCGCGATTTCGCCAACTTCGTCCGCGAGAATATCCCCGAGGGCTACTTCGCCAACAGCACCGAGGCGCAGCCGCGCTCCTGATGAGGCACGCCTCGTTTTCACCTGGGCGTGAACCCCATTCGCCCGCGAACATCCTTCCTTCGAAAAAGTTATACCCCGTTATCCCACACTTTGGGATAACGGGGTATAACCACGGTCGATTGCGCCATTTTATCAGAAAGCTCCAGGGCATTCTTCCGCTCGGTAAATGTATCTTTTCCGGTAGGAATGACGGGGCCCTGTGGCCCACGCTCCTTGCCTTATAATCGGTGGGAGCAATCTGAAACCAAGGGAGCAGCTATGGGCATCCGAAAAGACAGTCTCTACCGCGACGGCGTTTTCCGCATGGGAAACGTTCGCGTCCTCGATCTGTCGGGCAGCCGAACGCTCCCCTTGGGAAACAGCGATTTCAGATCTGCCGTGCGCGACTCCGTCGTCGTCGACAAGTCGCTGCTTGTCGCCGACCTCTTCCGCAGCGGCTCGAAGGCCACGCTCTTCTGCCGGCCGCGCCGGTTCGGCAAGTCCCTCAACCTGAGCATGCTGCACTGCTATTTCGAGATGGCGCCGGCCGATTCTCCCGCCGAAGCGCCCGAGAACGACGTCTTCGCATCCATGGCTATCTGGGACGAGGACGCCGGGGCATTCCGCAAGCACCACCGCGCCTATCCGGTCATCCACCTCTCCTTCAACAACACCAAGGCCCAGACCTGGTACGAGGGGCGTCGCTCCATCGAGGAGAACATCGTGGGCGAGTACCTGCGGCACGGCTACCTCGCCGAGAGCACCGCGCTCTCGCAAGAGGAAAGGGCGCTCTTCTCCCGCATCGCCGGAAGCCACGGAGAGGACGAGCTGCCGACCAACTCCCTGCTCCTCCTTTCCCGCCTGCTCTTCCAGCACCACGGGCAGCGCACGGTGATTCTCATCGATGAGTACGACGCCCCTGTCATGAGCGCGTCGGCCAACCATTACTACCGGGAAGCCGTGACGTTCATGAAAATGTGGCTCACCGGCGCCCTGAAAGACAACTCGGCCCTCGCCTTCGCCGTGCTCACGGGCGTGCAGAGAATATCGAAGGAGTCCATCTTCTCCGATCTGAACAACCTGGACGTCAACACCTCGCTGAACGTGCTCTCCGACGAGCGCTACGGCTTCACCGGGGACGAGATTACCGCCCTGGCGGCCTATCTGGATGCGTCGGCCGCCATCGACGAGGTGCGCGCATGGTACGACGGCTACCGGTTCGGCAACGTGGACGTCTACAACCCGTGGAGCGTCGTCAACTACTTCCAGAAGGGATGCGTGGCCGACGTCTACTGGGGCAACACCTCGAGCAACTCGGTGCTCGGCGATCTCGTCCGCCGTCGCGACGCGGCAACGGAGCAGAAGCTCTACGCCCTTATGGAGCCTGGCGGGGTGGTGCGCGAGCCGCTGAACCTCTCGGTGGTCTTCCCCGACGAGAGCGAGGTGGCCCCGGGCGCGCTGTGGAGCATGCTCTATCTGGCGGGCTACCTCACCACCAACGACATCGAGACGCCGAACAACACCCGCATCCGCCGCGCCCTGCGCATCCCCAACGCCGAGATTCGCGAGCTGTACCGCACGGAGATCATCGAGCGATTCTCCTCCATCGCCGGCTCGCGCGACCGCCTGTTCGCCTTCCACGAGGCCCTGACAGCGGGAGACGCGGCTGCCGTCGCGCACGAGCTGGAGAACATCCTCTTGTACTCGGCTAGCTTCTTCGATCTTGCGAGTGAGAACAGTTACCATATGTTGGTGCTCGGTCTGCTGTTCGGCATGGAGGGCTACCAAGATCCCCTCTCCAACCGGGAGAGCGGGCGCGGGCGCTTCGACATCTGCGTGCTACCGCAGGCAGGGCAAGAGCGTCCTACGATCATCTTGGAACTCAAGTTTGCCAAGAAAGCTGACAGAAACGCGCTCGAGAGCCTCGCCCGCAGCGCCCTGGAGCAGATCGAGGACAAGGCCTACGTGCCGCAGACGACACAGGGTCCCGACCCCGTCCTGCGATACGGCATCGCCGCCAGCGGCAAAACCGTCGCCGTGACGGTACGGAGGTAGGTCGGCTTCTGCAGAAACACTTTACCCATTAAGTGCACAGCAAAGCGGGCCCCTCACCGTGAGGGGCCCGCTTTCTATTCCCGTGGCGGGAAGAAGGCTGTGCCTGGAAGGATTATGCCAGGGCGTACTTTGCGGCGTTGGTGCCGGCGTTGCGGCCGAAGGTCATGCAGTCGGCGATGGCGTTGCCGCCCAGGCGGTTCTCTCCGTGGATACCGCCGGTGCACTCGCCCGCGGCGTACAGGCCGGGGATCGGCTCGCCGTCGGCGTTGCAGGCCTCGGACTCCACGTTCACGCGGATGCCGCCCATGGTGTGGTGCACGGTGGGCACCTTGCGGCAGGCGTACCAGGGGCCCTCGGTCATGGCCGCATCGGCGGTGTTGTCGGCCACGAAGCCGAACTCGTCGGTGCCGCCTTCCACCACGGCGTTGTAGGCGTCGATGGAGGCCTGCAGGTTCGCGGCGTCCACGCCCATCTCGCCGGCCAGGGCCTCCACGGTGTCGCCAGCGACGATGTGGCCCAGAGCCAGCATGTTGTTGATGGTGGCGCCGTTGGCGTCCGGCTCGTCGGGATTGGGGTAGCGCAGGGTGTTCACGACAATCCAGTAGGTGCCATCGGGCTGGGCGAAGATGTTCTTGCACAGAACGTCGCGCTCGGCGCCCTCGTTCACGAAACGCTTGCCATCGGTGTTCACGAAGATGCGGTTACGGCCGGAGGTGCGGATGTCCTCCATGAGGCCCGTGCCCGGGGTGCCGCAGGGGTGCAGCTGGATGTCGGACAGGCAGATGAGCTCGGCGCCGGCGTTCTCGGCGAGCACCATGCCCTCGCCCTGGGCGCAGGGCTTGATGTTGGTGCAGCCGATGGAATCGCACGACTTCCTTCCACACGCCCGTGTTCACCTTCTGACGGTACTCCACGTTGCCGCCGAAGCCGCCGGTGGCGATGACCACGGCGCCGCAGTTCACGGTGACCTCCTGCTCGCCGTCGTAGAGCGCCTTCACGCCCACGACCGCGCCGGCGTCATCCAGGATGAGCTCTTTGGCCTGCATGTCGTTGAGCAGCATGATGGCATCGGCGTTGTCGTCGATGAACTGCTGGAACGAGCGGATGTAGGTGTTGCCCGACGGCGTGGCCGGGTAATGGCTGCGCTGGCCGAGCGATCCGGTGGCCGAGCCGATCTCGTCCTTGAACTCGACGCCCAGGCTCTCGAGCCAGTGGACGGAATCCAGCGCGTTGTCCGTGAGGAAGTGCACGAGCTCGGGATTGTTGGTGTTGTGGCCGCCCTTCATGGTGGTCTCGTAGAAGGTGGGGATGGAGTCCTCGATGCCCTGGGGCTCCTGGCGCTCGGGATCGACGGCGTTCAGCGCGCCCTCGGAGACGTTGGTGGAACCGCCGGTAATGCCACACTTCTCAAGCACGATAACGCTCGCGCCGGCCTGCACGGCCGCGATGGCCGCCGCCAGGCCCGAGCCGCCGCCGCCCACGACGCACACGTCGGCGTCGTAGACCTCTTCCACCGCCGGCTTCTCGGGCGCCGGGGCCTCCGCGAGAACCTCGAAAGCCTGCGCCTGCTTCGCGCAGTCCTCAAGGCCGGTCTGCAGGGAGAGCGAGGAGAGCGTCGCGCCGGTGACGGCATCGATGTTGATGGTCTGGTTGTCGATGGCCTGCTGCTGCAGGGCCTTCAAAGCATCGGCGCCGACGCCGAGCGACTCCTGGTTCGCCGAGGTGTCGATGGCCGTGATGGCGTCGTCGGAGAACGTGACGGTCATGGTGTAGGGGGCGTTGTGGCCCGTCACCTCGGTCGTGTAGGTGCCCGCCTTCCACGGCGCGGAATCGGCCAGCTCCTCGGCGCGGCTATGGGGCGCGCAGCCGGCCAGACCGAAGCTGGCCAGACCGCCCCAGATACCGAGCACGGCCGCCCCTTTGCAGAACGTACGACGAGAGATGCCATTCAGGGGAACAGAATCGGATGTGCGGGTCATGATGAGCCTCCTTCTAACGCGTCACAGTAAGGGAACCGGGAGTCGCTTGAAGGATCAGCCTGCCGAGCTATCGAACCGCCCAAGTGGCTCGAACGATTACCTGATAGCTGGACTTTAGCGCGCCAGACAGTGGTAACTGCCAGTCAACAGGCGCTTGTTGGCTTTGCGCGCGAACTATGTAGGAACTCTGAAACCCTGTCAACAATTCGCCACATTGGGCACCGATTTGTTTGATTTGCACCGCGAGAAAATCGCTACCGCAGGCGCGCGGCCAGCGAGACGGCCTCGCGGCCCAGCTGACGTGCCAAGGCAAAACCAATTTCGTCGCCCTTCACCGAGCGCCACTGAGGCTGGCCCTTCTCGTTCAGCCCTGCAAACCCCGTGGCCACCACGCCGCCGGCCAGCGGCGCGCCCGGGGTGCGGGGGTGTACGGCGAGCATGCCCTGGGTGGCGAACCAGCTGTCCAGAAGCGCGAGCGTCCCCTCCCCTCCGCAGTTGTTGAGGCCGGCCGTGGAAAGCGCGCCGCCCACCTTGCCCGTCAGCACGTTCTCCACCATATGGAAGGGGCGCGTGCGATCCATGAAGTTCTTCATCCGCGCGCTCACCGTGCCGAAGTAGTCCGGCGAGGCGAGCAGAACCACGTCGGCGTCCCGCAGCTTCTCGTAGAGGTCGTTCATGTCGTCCGCGAGCGTGCAGCTCGTCTGTGCGAGGCAGCGGTTGCAGCCGATGCAGAACCCGATATCGAGCCGGGAGAGCTCCACCAGCTCGCCGCTCACCGGCACTCCGAGCGCCGTCCCCTGCTCGGCCGCGCCGTCGAGCGCCGCCTGCAGAAGTGCCGCCGTCCCCTTTCCGGCCCGATGGCTCCCATTGATTCCCAGCACTTTCATGGGCATTCTCCTCTCCAACGAAGGGAGCCCCGGCCTTGTGGGCTGCGGGGCTCCAGATAGCAGGTTCGGTTTTGCCGATCCTCTCTTACATATTGTAGAAGGCGTACTTCTCCGGGTTCTCCTTCACGTCGGCACGGTTCTTCGGGTTCATCTTCAGCGTGCCCATGATGCCGTCGTTGGTGTTGGAGGCCAGCACCTGGTTGCGGTTCTCCATCTTGATGCAGTTCTCGAAGCTGGTGCCGTCCAGCGAGCACTGCAGGGCCTCCTTGGTGAGGCGCAGACCGAACGGGGCGGTCTCGCGGCACATCTCCTCGGCCATGGCCACGGCGGTCTCAAGCACGTCGTCGTCGGCCACCACGCGGTTGGCGAAGCCCCACTCGTAGAGCTTCTGGGCATCGAAGCGGGCCGGGTTCATGAGGATCTCGCAGGCGCGGGCGTAGCCGACGATCTTCGGGAGGAAGAAGGAACCGCCCATGTCGGTGCCGGTGTAGCCGATGGACAGATAGCCGGCGTTCATCTTGTAGGACTCGCCGAGCACGCGCATGTCGCAGGCGCAGGAGATGGACAGGCCGCCGCCCACGGCGAAGCCCTTCAGGGCGCCGATGATGGGCTGCTCGCAGCGGCGCATGTTGATAATCTGGTCGGAGCACATGCGCTGCATGATGTAGAAGTCGCGCTGGATGCGGCCCATGTCCTCGGGCGGATCGAGGGCGAGGTCGTTCAGGTTGAAGCCGGCGCAGAAGGAGCGGCCCTCGCCGGTCAGCACGATGACGCGGCAGTCCTTGTCCATGCGCACCTTGATGAGGAAGTCGTTGAACTCGGCCATCTGGGCGTAGGACATGGCGTTCAGGTTGTCCGCATCGTTGAAGGAGCAGATGTAGACCGGGCCGCGCTGCTCAATCTTCAGCTTCTCGTAGTCGTAGGTGAACTCGGGAAGATGGTAGGCCTCCTGGTAGACACTCATGGATGAACCCCTTTCGCACTTAATTACTCAAGTTTTACTTTTTAGCCCATTGGAATTTTGTTCCTCCTGACTTGCTTCTGATTCTTAAGGATGCCACAGCGGTTTTCCACGGACAAATTTGCGATATTGTTTCTTTTGCTACTCAATTAATTGATTTTGTGGGTCTATAGATTTCCACGCATCGCTTGGCCCTATTGACTCATCAATTATTCCAATTATCTTTTCTCAATTTTGGCTTCCTGTCCGATAAATACCTTTGTATGCTAAAAGCACGAATTTCTTCTGGGTATCAGCGGAGGCGCTCGAGCACCGGGGAGCCGCGCACGAGCGGCCGGGCGCCTCCGTGGCAAAAGGGTTTTAGGTTCTTTAGAAAGGAAGGCCTATGATCACCGATCTCAAGATCAACGAGGAGAAGAAGAAAGAGTACTACGAAAAGGGGTATTGGACGCACGACACCATCCGCGACGTCTGGGAGCGCCAGGCGCGGGAGAACGCCGACAAGGAATACGTCGCCGACGACCAGGGCTGCCGCATGACCTACGGGGAAGTGGACGACGCGGCGAGCCGTCTGGCCGCGTGGCTCGTGTCCCAGGGCATAAAGCCCGGCGACGTGGTCACCCTGCAGTTCCCGAACTGGGCCGAGTTCACCATCGCCTACGTGGCCTGCTTCAAGGCCGGCGCCGTCATCCAGTCGCTCGCCCGCAACTTCAACGGGGCCGACCTCACCTACGCCATGAACCTCGTGGAGAGCCGCGCCTACATCGGGCCCACCTCCTTCCACGGCGTCGATTACGAGCAGCAGATCCTCGGCATCGCCGGCGACATCCCCACCCTGAAGGTCATCGCGCTGGTGGACAAGAAGGCCCCCAAGCAGACCGACCTGCCCACCGTGGCTGAGATCGTTGCCACTACCGAGCCCCTCGCCGAGAAGGTGCCCGTCGAATCCGACCAGGTGGCGTGCCTGCTCTCCACCTCCGGCACCACGGGCAAGCCCAAGGAGGTCATGCTCACCCACAACAACATCCTGTTCTCCGAGCGCGTCTTCGTCGAGGGCCTCGAACGCACCGCCGACGACGTCATGTGGATGCCGGCACCGCTGAACCACGCCGTGGGCTTCTTCCACGGTCTCGTGGCGCCGATGCTTCTGGGCGGCCGATCCGTGCTCATGCAAGACTTCGCCGTGAAGGACGCCATCGACCTCATCAACGCCGAGGGCGCCACCTGGTCCATGTGCTCCACGCCGTTCATCTACGACATCGTGAAGTACCTGGACGCCCATTCGGACGAGTCGCTGCCCACCTACGTGCTGCACTCCTGCGGCGGCGCGCCGGTGCCCGGGGCGCTCATCGACCGCGCCCACAACCACGACATCCTGCTCTGCGAGATCTTCGGCTCCACGGAGAGCTGCCCGCACGTGTTCGTGCCCCCGAGCAAATGCGTGGAATGGAACGGCGACTGGTCCGGCATCCCCTTCCCCGGCATCGAGGTGCGCTACATCGATGAGCAGGGAAACGATGTGGCCCCGGGCGTCCAGGGCGAGCACATCTCCCGTGGCCCGCACCAGTTCGTCGGCTACCTGAACGAGCCGGAGCGCACCGACCGCGCGCTCACCGACGACGGCTGGTGGTTCTCGGGCGACCTGGGCTACATGGACGAGGACGGCCGCATTCGCATCAACGGTCGGCGCAAGGAGATCATCATCCGCGGCGGCGAGAACCTGTCGGCCCGCGAGATCGACGACAACCTGGTGGGCTGCCCCGGCGTGGGCGAGTCGGCCACCATCGGCATGCCCGACGACCGCCTGGGCGAGCGCATCTGCACCTTCGTGGCGCCTTTGGGCGATACAGTGCCGACCCTGGAGTCGGTCACGGCCTACCTGGAAGGCGAGGGCGTGCCCAAGCGCCTGTGGCCCGAGCGCATCGAGATCATCGACGAGATCCCGAAGACCCTCATGGGCAAGGTGCGCCGCAACGTCCTCACCGACGAGCTCGCGGCTCGCATGGCCTAAAGCAGCCGGCACGTCAAGCTGGCACGATATCAATAGGGCATTCCTATGAATGCCCTCTTTCTTACTATGGCCATTTCGACACGGTCGTTTGTATGATAGTAACTACAAGGTTCGTGGCCGCCTGGGGAGCGATAGCGGCCGGTCAGAAAAGCAGAAGGGGCTGACATGATCGACGACCTGAAGATCAACGAGGCGCTTAAGAAGCGTTGGTACGACAAGGGGTATTGGACGCACGACACCATCGCCGACATCTGGGAGCGAACGAGTGCCGCTCACCCCGACCGCGAATACGTCTGCGACGACACGGGAAGCCGCCTCACCTACGGAGAGGTTGACGACAAAGCCGGGCGTGTGGCCGCATGGCTTGTCGCCGAGGGCGTAAAAGCCGGCGACGTTGTCACCCTGCAGTTCCCCACCTGGGCCGAGTTTACCATCGCCTATGTGGCCGTGCTGAAAGTCGGCGGCGTGGTGCACCCGGTGCCGCGCAACTACAACGACGTGGATCTGGAATACGCCATGAACCTCGTCGGCTCCCGAGCCTACCTCTCCCCCACCTTCTCCCACAACACCGACTACGAGGCGCAGATCCTCTCTGTTCGCGACGCCATACCGAGCCTGGCCGCCATTGCCGTGCTGGACAAGCAGGCGCCGAGCCACTCGGAGCTTCCCACCTTCGACGACATCTACGGGCGCTTCGAGCCCTTGCGCGAGCCCGTCGCCGTGTCCGCCGATTCCGTGGCCTGCATTCTGCCCACCTCGGGCACCACGGGCAAGCCGAAGCAATCCATGCTCACCCACAACAACATCCTGTTCTCCGAGCGCGTCTTCACGAGCGAGCTCGGGCGCACCCAGGCCGACGTCATGTTCATGCCCTCGCCCTTGAACCACGCCACCGGCTTCTTCCACGGGCTCATCTCCCCGCTTCTGCTCGGCGGCCGGGCCGTGCTGCAGCAGGACTTCCGCCCGCGCGAGGCCATCGAGCTCATGAACGCCGAAGGCGTCACCTGGTCCATGTCGGCCACGCCGTTTATCTACGACATGCTGAACGTGCTGGACGCCGAGGACGGCCTGGCCTTCGACACCCTGCGGCTGTTCTGCTGCGGCGGCGCGCCCTTGCCCCCGGCGCTCATCGAGCGCGCGGCCCGCTACGGGGTGCTCCTCTGCGAGATCTACGGCTCCACGGAGAGCTGCCCGCACGTGTTCGTGCCCCCGGAGAAGTGCGCCGAATGGAACGGCGCCTGGTCGGGCGTGCCCTTCGTGGGCATCGAGGTCAAGGTCATCGACGAGGCCGGCAACGAGGTGCCCCGGGGCGCCCAGGGCGAGGAGATCTCGCGGGGGCCGCACATGTTCGTGGGGTATCTGAACGAGCGCGACCGCACCGATCGCGCCCTGGACGATGAGGGATGGTTCTATAGCGGCGATTTATGCTACATGGATGGGGAGGGGCGCATCCGCATCAACGGGCGCAAGAAGGAGGTCATCATCCGCGGCGGCGAGAACATCTCGGCCCGG
>ERZ836441.2698-NODE-2698-length-13429-cov-2.919620_pt1 | contig 13429 bp, 12 predicted proteins | sample MGYA00519686_ERZ836441 | MGnify/ENA primary metagenome ERZ836441 (study PRJEB31850, sample SAMEA3708800) | human gut metagenome | biome: human gut; feature: human-associated habitat; material: faeces | place: China | collected 2014 ... | reverse complement strand
ACATATTCCGGTCTGCTCTCTGCAAACGGTGTTAAAATATAGTATTTATCACGGAAAAATGCAGATTCAGAATGTTCATAACCGGTCTTTTCAGAGCCGGTCATTGGGTGCCCGCCTACAAACTGCTCACAGAGACCATGTTCTCTGACTGCAGCAAGAATATCGCTTTTGACACTGCCAACGTCTGTCAGCAGGCAGTCTTTGGAAAGATAGGGAAGCAACTTATCCAGATAGGCGATATTTTTGATGACAGGTGCGCATAGAAAAATACAGTCACAGTCAGCAAAATCAGCGAGATCTGTTGTGATCTTGTCTAAAATCCCATCCATTGCAGCCAATTCGAGGCGCGGGTGTGGTTTGGTAATATAGTAATTGTATGCCATAAGTTCACTGTCCGGATACTGTTCGCGCAGTGCATGTGCTACGGAGCCGCCAATTAATCCGAAACCAATAAATCCAAAACGATGCATCGTTGTCATAATAATTTTTACATTCCTTTCAATAGAAACATATGTTTGCGTTCTGTTCTATTTTATATGACGATAGTGAGCGTGTCAACTTGAATTATTGCATAAAAGCAAGTATAATGTTTCTTGTCATGCTCTGTCCTAAAATTCGGATAGCATAGGATGGATTGTCTTGTGATCTGAATGGAAAGACGATACTGCAGACTGAGACAGCAGAGTAAAGAATATACTTGGAAAGGCAAGGAAATTTATGAAGCAACTAAAGAAATATATCGGTGGAGCCGGCGATGTGTTGGGCATAATCGGAAAGACTTTAGGAAGTTATTTAGGAGTTGTTTCCAATATAGCGGGGACGATCATCGGCATTTTTGCGACGGTATTGGTAATTGCGGGTATTGTGGGATTATGCCTGTATGTGAAGTTTTTGCCGATGTTTACCGAAGCCAGAGAGACGGTATTCGACAAGTTAGTCAATATGAGCGAAGATGACTTCGTGATGAAAGAAGATACCGCTGTTTACGACAAAGATGGTAAACTGGTCGGTTCTGTAAACGCAGGAAGATATAAATACGCGGAGATCAAAAGTATTTCTCCATATTTGTATAATGGTTATATCGCTGTGGAAGATAAGCGTTTTAAGACGCACGGCGGTGTGGATCTGCTTGCAACGATGCGTGCCGGCGTTGCATTAGTCAAAAATGGCGGAGACATCAAGCAGGGCGGTAGTACGATCACACAGCAGGTGATCAAAAATAACTTATTGACACAGGAAAAGAGTTATACACGTAAAATGATCGAAATTATGCTGGCACCAACGGTGGAACAAAAGTTCACCAAAGACAAGATCATGGAATTTTACTGTAATAGTAATTATTACGGGAACCGCTGTTATGGTGTAGGGGCAGCGAGCGAATATTATTTTGGAAAATCAGCGGCAGATCTCGAGCCGTACGAGGCAGCAATTCTGATTGGTCTGTCCAACAATCCATCTGCCTATGACCCGGTGAATAAACCGGAAGCGGCATTAAAGAAACGGAACGAAGTACTCAAAAAGATGTACGATGAACAGGTGATTACACAGAAGCAGTATGATAGTTCTGTCAAAAAGAAGATCAAGATCCAGCAGTTGACCAAAGACGGTACGAATGAAAGTTATGTGGTAAGTTATGCAATCCACTGTGCTGCGCTGGCGCTGATGGAAAAGGAAGATTTCAAATTCCAGTATACGTTTAAGAACAAAGAGGACTACGAGAGTTACAACGAGAAATACAGCAATCTGTACAGCCAGAAGACCAACGACATCCGTGAGGGTGGATACAAACTGTATACGGCAATTGATATGAAAAAGCAGAAAAAGCTGCAAAAAGCTGTTGATAAGGGACTTGCCTACAGCAAAGAGAACAACTCTCCCAAAGTATTAAGGAAAACGGAGAACGGTTGCTCAATATCACCGGAGAATTACTGAACATGACCCAAGTAGAAGCCGGAAAACTACAACTGATGCCCAAGATAACCCGGCCCATAGAATTGATCGAATATGCGATCAAGGCCAATCAGGTACAAGCCGACAAATTCAACATACACATCGAAGTCGACTATGACGAAAATACAAAGAAACTATTTGTCGACAGCGAAAAAATAGCATGGGTACTTACCAATCTTGTAAGCAATGCTATACGTTATTCCAAAGAAAATGGCCGCGTCATTATCGGCACTCACCAAGACGGCAATATGGTCGAAATCTATGTACAAGATTTTGGGAAGGGAATCGACCCTCGCTATCATCAAAGCATATTCGACCGTTATTTCCGAGTGCCGGGAACAAAAGTACAAGGCAGCGGATTAGGATTGTCTATATCCAAAGATTTTGTAGAAGCACATGGGGGGACTCTTTCCGTAGAAAGCGAATTAGGAAAAGGGAGCCGTTTTATACTAAGATTGAAATCATAATAAACGGGGACTAAAAATCTCACCAATCGATTTCCCGTATTCCCTTACTTCGTAAAAATGCATTCGCTTTACTGAAATGCCGACATCCGAAAAAGCCACGATCAGCCGATCGTGGCGACGGGTGTGCGGCTGTTAAAACCAAATGCTTGCGAGCATCAATAAGCACAATCTTCTCCTTAGCATAACTCCCCCACAGCATAAACACGAGATTTTCTCTCTCATCGCTCAACTTTCGAATGACCGCATCGGTAAAAATCTCCCAGCCCATGTTTCGATGCGATCCTGTTTCATGAGCTCGCACGGTAAGCACAGAATTCAAAGGAAATACACCTTGCCTCACCCACCGATCCAAATTGCCCGAAGCGGGAATAGGCTTGCCCAAATCATCATGTATCTCCTTAAACATATTAAACAAAGAACCGGGAATAGCCACCCCCTCGGGTACAGAAAAACAAACACCGTAATACTGTCCGGGATTGGGATAGGGATCTTGGCCTAAAATAACAACTCTCACAGACTCGAAAGGACATGCATCGAATACATGAAATATCAAATGTCCCGGAGGCAAAACATGCGTACGGCCATATTCGCTCCGCACAAAAGAAACCAATCGCTCGAAATAGGGCTTATCGAACTCGTCTTGCAGCCTCTTTCGCCAACTTTCCTCTATCCTCACATTCATATCTTATAAATTATTTCTCCAACGACAGCGCAGCTTCGGACAACAATAAATACACTCGTACCGAAATCTTCCTTGTCGCATTGCCTCTTGCAAAGTTACACAAACAATGCTCTAAAAGATTCATACGGCCTACCTTTTTATTTTTAGAGTCATTACAACAACCGATAAACACTCGCCGATATACAAACAGACTTCTATTCGAACACAGAAAATCACATATTCCCAGCAGAGATTAATAATAAGTTATGACTGCGTTTAAACCTTTTTTCGTTAACTTCGTCAAATGAAAAAAGATTACACATGAAACCACTATTTATACTTATTTCGATTTTATTCGGATTCCTATCCATACAAGCCCAATATGACTATCCTTACGATAGCGGCAATCATTACCACGATAATACCCCACGTCTTATCATTCAGAAAAGCCGAATCATGGGTTGGTACGTTTCCGACATAAACGGAAACCGCATTAGCGACTATTATGAACAAATCCGACCTTATAGGCAAGGTCGGGCAGCAGCATTAGACAAAATCATGGGTTGGTGTTTCATTTCCCTCGACGGTAAACGATGCACCGATTATTACCTTCTCGTCGACGATTTCCACGAAGGGTATGCACTTGTCAAAGATAAAATCATGGGCTATTGTTTCATCAATAGGGACGGTCATCGACTCGGCGACTATTACGAAGAAGCCTATCCGTTTCACCGGGGCATCGCTTTGGTGAAAGACAAAATCATGGGGTGGTACTTATTGAACACTGCCGGAAAGCGAATAAGCGACTATCACGACTCGCCTCGCGATTTTCAACCGACAAGACCACCGCACCGTCCGTGGTGAAAGCCGAATTTTCTATAATAGACAAAAGTAAAGAAATAAAAAAGAGAGTCACCAAACTGTAACTCTCTTTTTTCAAGTGGTGCCAACGGGAATCGAACCAGTGACACAAGGATTTTCAGTCCTTTGCTCTACCAACTGAGCTATGGCACCATCATTTTTGCGTGTGCAAAGATAATAGGTTTATTCCAATTTACCAAATATATTGTCGAATTTTTCCGTTCAAAAATATAAATATGCAAACGACGCAAGGGACGAATAAATTCTTATTCTTCGGCAAGAGAATTCCACCCCTGTGCCCGAAGGGTTATCTCGGTATCGTCACGGGTTATCATGCAACAACCCAATTCTGGTTTTGTAATATGTCCTATCACTCGCACTCCGGGGATAGCAGCGACAATGTCGTGCTTTTCGAGAGGTACGGTAAAAAGCAATTCATAATCCTCGCCTCCATTCAATGCAGCAGTCACCAGATTCATATTAAATTCCTCCGCCATAGCTGCCGTCTGGTAATCGATCGGTATCCGGTCTTCATATATACGGCAGCCCACATGACTCTGCGAACAGATGTGCAATAATTCGGAGGAGAGCCCATCAGAAATATCCATCATGGCTGTCGGAACGATCCCGGCTTTATCCAACTCGGCAACAATATCCTTACGGGCTTCTGGTTTCAATTGGCGTTCGAGCAGGTATTCATGCCCTTCGAACGCAGGCTTGAATTCGGTTTCTCCGGCAAACACCCGCTTCTCCCGTTCCAATAGTTGCAATCCCATATAGGCTGCTCCTAAATCGCCGCTGACACAAATCAAATCGTTTTCTTTCGCTCCGTTACGATAGACGACCTTCCCGAGTTCTCCTTCTCCGATACAGGTAATGCTGATAGTCAGCCCCGTCATCGAAGCCGATGTATCTCCCCCGACCAAATCCACCCCGTAGATATCGCAAGCGAGCTGTATGCCGGCATAAAGTTCTTCGAGATTTTCTACCGAAAAACGTTTGGAGACACCCAACGAAACAGTTATCTGACGCGGTGTCCCATTCATGGCATATATGTCGGAAAAATTAACCACCGCCGATTTATACCCCAAATGTTTCAACGGGACATAGGTAAGGTCGAAATGAACACCTTCGAGCAATAAATCGGTTGTAATCAACATCTGTTTTCCTTGATAGTCGAGCACGGCCGAATCATCTCCCACCCCTTTTAGAGTAGAAGTGTTCTTCAACTGTATATGCCCGGTCAAACGCTCTATCAAACCAAATTCGCCTAACGAGGCAATTTCTGTACGTTTTATTTCTTCCATAAATTATAACAAAGTCCACAAGCTCATGGCTCATGGACTTCTTCTATTTCATATTAAAATTGTTCTACCAGTTCTTTCATAATAAAGCTCATTCTGGGCTGAGCTTCTGCCGCTGCCTTTTGCACCTCTTCGTGAGAACATTTCTCCACAATGCCTTCTACCCCCAAATCGGTAATCACCGAAACGGCAAAGACTTCGATACCGGCATGACGCGCGACAATGACTTCGGGAACCGTACTCATGCCCACGGCATCACCGCCTATGATATGAAAGTAACGATACTCGGCCGGGGTTTCGAAAGTAGGTCCCTGTGTACCCACATACACACCTTGCTGTACTTTTATATGATTTTTTTCAGCTATTTCAAGAGCCTTTGCAATCAAACGGCGAGAATACGCCTCGCTCATATCGGGGAATCGTACACCCAATTCCTTATAATTGCGTCCATGCAACGGATGTTCGGGAAAAAGATTGATGTGGTCACGGATAATCATAATATCGCCGATGGCAAAATCGGGATTCATACCTCCGGCTGCATTCGAAACGAAGAGATGCTCTATTCCCAGTTCTTTCATGACACGCACCGGGAAGGTAACTTGTTTCATATCGTATCCCTCGTAATAGTGAAAACGCCCCTGCATAGCCATGACATCTTTCTTTCCCAATTTTCCGAATATCAACTTCCCCTGATGCCCTTCTACTGTCGACACCGGGAAATTGGGAATCTCGGTATAAGAAATTTCAGTCTTGTCTGTAATGTGGTCTACCAACTCGCCCAACCCAGTTCCCAATATAATGGCGGTCTTAGGCATCACCTGAACTTTTGCTGCGATATAGGCGGCTGTTTCTTTAATCTTTTCAATCATCACGTAATTATTTTGGTGAATAATATTCTACAAAAATAGAGTAACCCGAAAGCAAATACAATATCCCTATCGATTCTAATGAGCTACAATCTATTTCCGTTCGTTTTACAAATATAGCACAACCTCCGGTATTTCGGCTCTCCTCCAAAATATTTTTCTTAAATTTTCAGTAAATAATTCTTTCCAATATCTACTTTTTCTCTACCTTTGAATAATAATACCTGAAAAATGAAACAGTTTTTATTTTGTCTAACTATCTCTATATATGGCAGCATATTGGCTGTGGGACAAACCACCGGGACACTAACCTCTCATAAATTTCAATCAGGAGGAATCGAGCGTAGTTATAAATACTATCAGCCGGCCAATCTCTCATCAGGGGCTCCTCTTGTCTTTGTACTTCATGGCTATGGCGGCACAGCCGATCCAAAAAGATTCGGTATGAATCCTATCGCCGATAAATACGGATTCGCCGTGTGTTATCCGCAAGGCGAACAAGATAAAAAAGGGAAAAACTGCTGGAATGTCGGCTATCCATTTCAGGCCGATATGACTATCGACGATATAAACTTTTTATGCGATCTTGCCTTATACCTTCAAAAGAATTACCGACTAAGCCAGCACAATACATTTTGCACGGGTTACTCCAATGGGGGAGAAATGTGCTATCTTTTAGCGTACAAACGTCCCGATATATTTACAGCAGTAGCTCCTGTTGCCGGGCTTACGCTAGAATGGATGTATCGGGAATTAGAAACAGACCACCCTATCCCTCTATTCGAAATACACGGAACCGAAGACAAAACCTCTATGTGGAACGGAGACCCAAATAATGAAGGAGGCTGGGGGAAATATATAGCAGTACCTATCGCTGTAAACTATTGGGCTATTCAAAACAGATGCACTCATGAAATTACCGATACGATTGCCTCTATTGATTCTTTATCCAATCATACTATTATCAGCCATAAATACGTCAACGGTATAAACAGAAACGAAGTTTGGTTATACGAAATAAAAGGGGGTAAACATTTATGGGGAGAAAAAGACTTGAATACAAGCGAGCATATTTGGCTATTTTTCAGCAAATTCGTCCGTTAGGATACACAAAAACAATATAATAATTACATTAAAACAAATTCATTATGTTCACACAAATCAAAAATTTTTTAGTGCTTCTAATGGTTATTACCATTGCGTTCCCTTCGGCATGTAAAACAAAGTATCCTCCACTCCGAATTGGGAAATCTATCGGTATCAAAGACATGAACTACGAACGTCTCCAAGCGATGAAAGATGCCGGTATCGACTGTATAGAAATTACAACGGGTGGATTCATATCCACGAAGAACCCCAAAACAGACACCGAAATCACGGAGTTGTTGACTCGTACCAAATTAGCAGCCGACTCTGCCGGTATTGAAATTTGGTCTATACACATGCCTTTCGGAAAAGACATCGATATTTCGCAAACCGACGAAACAATACGGAAAAACAGTGTCGCTCTACACATGAAAGTGCTCGAATTTTGTAAAATCATACAACCTAAAATCATTCTCTTCCACCCAAGTTGGTATCTGGGCCACAACGAGCGGAATGAACGTATCGCTCAGTTAGTACGCTCGGTAAATGAGCTCAATCCCAAAGTTAAAGAACTGGGAGCCAAAATGGTTATAGAAAATATGTTAGGATACGAACTCGTGAGAAACGAACAACATGAACGTCCCTTAGGTCGTACAGTAGAAGAAGTCAAACTCATCATGAAACAACTTCCTAAAAATGTGTATTCTGCCATCGACATGAATCACATCGATAACCCAGAACTGCTCATACAGGCTATGGGCAAACGATTAAAATCTGTTCACATCGCCGACGGTGACGGACGACACGAGTGTCATTACATGCCTAACCCTTGTAGCGGGAAAGGAGACAACGATTGGATAAAAATACTGAAAGAGCTCTACAAAGCCGGATATACAGGGCCTTTTATGTATGAAGTAAAAACATCGGAATACAAAGAGTTCAAAGACCTCTATAACTGTTATCAAAACCTCTATCAAAATTTTATCGACTCAAACAAATAAAAACACATATACTATTATGAAAGATTTGAAAGACATATTATCGCATTTTTCTCTTGCCGGAAAAATTCTCGAAATTAAGCCATTAGGAGCAGGACTCATCAACGATTCTTATAAAGTAACCACCGTCGCCCCCGATACCCCCGACTATGTTTTACAGAGAATCAATCACTCGATCTTCAAAGATGTGGATATGCTGCAAAATAATTTTTACCAAGTCACGACTCATATCCGCCACAAATTAGAGACCAAAGGAGAAACCGACATAGATCGCAAGGTTTTAACCTTAATACCGACAACCGATGGTAAATTATACTATTTCGATGGAGAAAGTTATTGGAGGGTACTCATCTTCATTCCAAACGCAAAAAGCTACGAAGCCGTAACCCCGGAATTCTCATATTATGCCGGACAAGCATTCGGTAATTTCCAAGCTATGCTGTCGGATATTCCGGTGGAACTGGGTGAAACGATTCCAGATTTTCACAATATGGAATTCCGATTAAAACAACTGCAAGAAACCATAACAGCCGATCCTGTCGGTCGTGTGGCCTCCGTCAAACCCATCATCGACGAGCTCGACAAACGAGCCGGCGCCATGTGTTTGGCCGAAAGATTGCATCGAGAAGGAAAATTGCCCAAACGCATTTGCCACTGCGACACCAAAGTGAATAACATGATGTTCGATGAAAACGGTCATGTATTATGCGTGATCGATCTCGATACAGTCATGCCCAGCTACATATTTTCCGACTTCGGCGATTTCATGCGAACGGCAGCCAATACCGGAGAAGAGGACGACAAGAATTTGGACAACGTCAATTTCAATATGGAAATCTTTAAAGCATTTACCAAAGGATACTTAGAAACTGCTAAATCGTTTCTCACCGACATCGAAATCGACAATCTGCCCTATGCTGTTACCTTGTTTCCTTATATGCAAACCGTACGTTTCCTAACAGACTATATCAACGGCGACACCTATTACAAGATAAAATACCCCGGACACAATTTAGTTCGTACAAAGGCTCAATTCAAACTTCTACAAAGTGCCGAAGCCGCTATCCCCAAAATGAAGGCTTACATCAAAGAATGTTTGGGTAAATAAATCCATACTGCCCAATGAAAGAAAAAGAGCTCCCGAATAATTCGGGAGCTCTTTTTCTTTCATTGAAAACTCCTTAAAAAAATTCAAAACCCACTCTTTCTCCTCTTGGTTTTGGTTACCTTTGCACACTCAAATTCGAAACCAAGAATCATGAACTCCCCCAAAGGACTCTTCTACGCTATCATTTCTTCATCGACATTCGGGCTTGTACCCCTATTTGCCATACCTGCTTTACAAGCCGGTATCCCCCTCAACTCAGTAGTATTTTATCGATTCCTGTTTTCCTCGATCTTGCTCGGCATTATACTCTGTATACGAAAAACGAACTTCAAAATCTCAGGGAAACAAGCCCTCATCATTTTCGGGTTGGCGTTTTTATATGCGGCTACTTCCCTTCTTCTGACAAAATCATATCTGTACATTCCTAGCGGATTGGCTACTACCCTACACTTCCTTTATCCTGTACTCGTAACCTTACTGATGGTTACTTTTTTCAAAGACAAAGTTTCCGTCTCCATCATCATTGCAACAATAATGGCTATCGGCGGTGTCTACTTATTAAGCGGAAGCGAAGGAGGTACACTTAATTCCACAGGATTGGCATTAGCTCTCACAACCGTATTGACCTATGCCTCTTATATCGTCGGAATAAACAAATCGAGCGTAAGCGATATGGACGGTTTAAAACTCACGTTTTACGTTTTGTTATCGGGTGCATTAATTTTCTTGTTGAACTTAATCGTAAATCGGGAAATGCTTACACCCATACCCTCTTGGGAAATCGGCGTTGATCTTATTCTTCTAGCCTTAGTGCCTACACTTATATCTGATCTAACCCTTATTCTTGCCGTCCAGCATGTCGGTTCGACGACAACGGCAGTATTGGGTTGCATGGAACCTTTAACAGCAGTCATTATGGGTGTATTATTTCTGGGTGAAAATTGTAACTTCATACAAAGTATCGGTATTTGTATCATACTCATCGCTGTAACCACTGTTATCATAGCTCGTAATCCCCACGAAATAAAAAAGGGTCTGCAACTTATCCCCAAACTACTGCATAAATCAAGAGTCAAGTGATAGATGGCGAATGGGGCCGTTTTCTCTCACGACCGTTGTTTTCAGCTATCTCTACCCAATAAACACCCACACAAATAAGAAGCATAGCACCCAACTGTTCCCAAGAGAATCTATCCTGTCCTACCAGAAATGAAACAATCGAAGCGACGACCAAAATTAAATACCCATATATAGCCACGACTGTCGTACTCAGATATTTGAGACCTGTCGGTATTAGTAAATAACTGATAACAGTTGGAAATATCAACACAAACAGCAATAAGGCAATAGGCCAAAAATGTAGCGGAGGTGTAGTTAAAGACGCTTCATATCCAACAAAAGCCATAACGATAAGACTCGATACAGCCGCTCCTGAAAACGTATAACGCATAAGTGTATAAGGGCCTGTTCGTTTCAAAAACCGATTACTCAATATCAGATATACGGCATAAATCACAGAACTCACCAAACAAAAAAGATTACCGGAAAAAGCATCCGAAGCCAAATCATCGCTCTTTTGTGTTGAAATACAGAGTAGAGCCCCACCTAATCCTACTAAAATACCGACAATTTTCATCACAGTCGCTTTCTCATTAAAAAAGAAAACCGACAAAATAAAAACCCAAATGGGCTGCATAGAAGTAAAAATAGCCGCCGATACCGGAGTCGTTTTACTAAGTCCCATTAAATAGGAAAACATATAACCATAAATGCCGACAGCCCCCAACAAAAACAGATAAATTTTATCTTTTACCGAAGCCGTCTCCGGTTTTGCCCAATACCCTATGATCCAAAAAGCCACGGCTGCAAAAACACAACGAAAAGTCACACCGGTTAGCGGGGCGATCCACAAAGGCAACAAATATCGTAACGCATTTACGTTTAATCCGCTAAACGTTTTTGAAACGACCATAGCCAAATTGGCTTCCTGAATTTTATTTGTCATAACTTTTCCAGAGATTTATCACTATCACAACTATCATTAAACAAAAACGTATGGCGAAGATAATATGCCCCTAAAACGACAAGTAGTGTTATAACCAAATTAAATATAAATGCAAACTGCTGAGTATGAATATGGAATAGAGATTGTAATGTATCGATAATCGTAGGACAAAGTAAGATAGCCAAATAATTCATAGACATGACAAATGCGAGAGCCAAAGTCACTTTATCGGGTGTAGCTACTCTCGTTGTCTGATCATAAATAACAGGTTGCATCACCCCATACCCGAACCCGATAAATATGGCTCCAAGTCCCAATATCCATTCATTGCCCGACAACAATATCAGAACCATACCTCCTGCCATACACAATAGACTCACACATTTTGTAAACGACCCAAAAATCGATAACACTCGATTCAATATGAAACCGGGAGCCATAATAGCTAAATAAAACAAAGAAATAATAATTCCCGAGGCTCCCGTGTCGAAATGATATTCCTTCATCAAAAATGGTAAATTGAAGCTAACGATAACAGCTAAATAAGTTACTAGACCATAAAACAACATGAGAGGAACCAACCTCTTCACTTCTATTTTACCCGATACAGTCACCTTTACTGGGGCTACCGATATAGTATCTCGTTTCAAATAAAAAGACAAAAAGAACGATACCACAGGGAAAAAATAAACAATAAAAGGCAAGTGCCAATTAATCTCTGCCAAATATCCAGTCAATACAGTCGCCGTCACTAACGTTATATTTGTAATCGCAGAACTCAAACCAAACTGTCGAGTACGATATCGACCTATAAAATGGCGAGAAATCAAACCCGTCGACAACGGAACTATCATACCCGAGCCAATACCCAACAACGCACTCACCGCTATTAACTGCCACATTCGGGAAGAAAGCATATATAGCAAACCACTTAATGCAAAAATAATTAATCCAACTTGTAACAAGACGATGTTATTAATACGTTCGGTCAACTTCCCGGATAACAAGATGAAAGGTATAGTCAATAGCGAAGGTAGTGAAGATAACAGTTGTATGTCGAACTCCGAAGAATGCGGAAATATTGTAGACATCTGTCCCAAAATAGGGGAAACAGCTAGACCCGGTAATGCATTTAAAGCTGAAATAGACCATATTCCCAAAAGCGTAATCAAAGGTATAGTCCCTTGTCCAGTTTCTATTTTCATAATCACATCTTTTTTATGCTTGCATTTTCAAAAACAATAATCACCTTCGAATGTTTACCGGTACTATTCTAATATTTTAATAAGTGCCAAATTGTGTATGAATAGACAAATCGGTCAAACTTTCACCTTACAAGGCTGTTGTTTTATCGAAGAGCCGTACAAAATAATCCGGCTTTATAGTTCTAACTCATAAAATTTTATACAATGAAAGATTTGAATTTCAGAGAAGGAGATGCCAAGACAAGTATCTTCGGGTCCAACGAAATGTTGAAACCATCACCGGTAGATCGTATTCCCGATGCACCTACAACACCAGAGATCGCATACCAAATGGTTAAAGACGAAACATTCGCTCAAACACAACCTCGATTAAATCTGGCTACATTCGTAACCACCTACATGGACGACTACGCAACCAAATTGATGAATGAAGCGATCAACATCAACTATATCGATGAAACAGAATATCCGCGTATCGCTGTCATGAATGCCAAATGTATAAATATCATGGCTAACCTTTGGAACTCTCCCGAAGAGGAAAAATGGAAAAGCGGAGCTTTGGCCATAGGTTCTTCCGAAGCCTGTATGCTCGGCGGTGTCGCAGCATGGCTACGTTGGCGTAAAAAACGTCAGGCAGAAGGGAAGCCTACCGATAAACCCAATTTTGTTATCTCTTCGGGATTTCAAGTCGTTTGGGAAAAATTTGCACAACTTTGGCAAATCGAGATGCGAGAAGTTCCCCTGACTCTCGAAAAAACAACCCTCGACCCGGTAGAAGCTTTAAAGATGTGCGATGAAAATACAATTTGCATCGTTCCTATCGAGGGCGTAACTTGGACCGGATTGAACGATGACGTCGAAGCTCTCGACAAAGCCCTCGACGAATTCAACAAAAAAACAGGATATGACATTCCTATC
>ERZ836441.2689-NODE-2689-length-13476-cov-3.291782_pt1 | contig 13476 bp, 18 predicted proteins | sample MGYA00519686_ERZ836441 | MGnify/ENA primary metagenome ERZ836441 (study PRJEB31850, sample SAMEA3708800) | human gut metagenome | biome: human gut; feature: human-associated habitat; material: faeces | place: China | collected 2014 ... | reverse complement strand
GCAGGCGGCAATCTGATAGTAGAAGCCCGCCGCAAACACCGCAGCCAGAATGAGGAAACAGGGCACGCTGAGCCACGCCCGCGTGCGGCGGCTCCACAGGCCGAGGCGGTCTGAAAGCCAGCCGGAGAAGGGCGTGATCAAAAGGCCGGTAATCAGGTAGGCCGGCCCCATGTAGGCGCCCACTTCCGTGGACGTCCAGCCCATGATGCGGACCATGAACATGGGAATCCAGGAAATCATGCTGGTATAACCCATGTTGGCGATGCCGACGCCGATGCCGAGCAATATCAGAGTTTTGTTCTGGAGCGTGAAAGCAAAGGCCTCCCGGACCTTCACATGCTCCCGTTTGCCGTCGGCGCTCGCCGCCGAAACGTGATTCTTGACGTTGGGCAGGAACAGGGACAGCGCGGTGAACAGCAGCGTCAGGCCCCCGACGGCAAGGAACGCGGAACGCCAGCCGTAATGCTGCGCCAGAACCCCGGCGATCGTGGTGCCGAGAGCCAGCCCCACGGACATGGCGGAGTTATAGGCCCCGATGACCGAACCCCATCTAGAGCGGCGGGTCCAACTGGTCAGCATGGATACGGAAACGGGCGCGTAGCTGGCGTTGCCTATGCCGACCATGAAGCGCCCGAGCACTATCAGGAAGAGGTGTGAGACGAGGCCGCACAGTGTGCAGCCCACGCCCCAAACGGCGGACATGAGATTCACGGCGTGCTTTTTCGAGCCCTTGTCCGCCAAAAAGGAGAAGGGGAGCACAAACACGGTCATGCCTAGCAATACGGCGGAACCGGCGACGCCGACCTGCGAGTCGGAAAGCCCGAGATCCTTCTGCATGGCGGGGAAAACGGCGGTAATCCCCAGTCTCGCGGCAAAGTCCAACAGAAAAAGCATGTAAAGCACGCCAAAGCCGAAAAGAAACCATTTTTTCCCGACGGGAGACGTCGGTTCGTCGGAAGCGGCCAGCCCCTTTTCCGCAGAGGCGCCGTCCTGCCGGACGGATGCGACGACGGATTCGGTTTGGCTTTTCATTTCTTCTTCACGGTCAAGAACAATTGAAGGCATGGGCATTCTCCGGCGCGGGTACATAACCCGTTTGAAGGATGAGCGGAAGTTCTTTCCGGATGTTTTGCGGATGTCTGCGGAAGGGCTAGGCCTGATACACGATGCGTCCGCCGCAGAGCGTCATGCGAACCTTCACCTGATTGATGGCCAAAGGATCGATGGCTTCAAGGTCGTCGGACAGCAGCACGAAGTCGGCCAGCCGTCCCGGCTCGATACGCCCGCGATCGTGTTCGCCCATGCAGAACAGGGAGGCATAAACGGTGTAGGCCTTGATCGCTTCCCGGGGGCTGATGCGCTGATCCGCTCCCATGAGGCGGCCGCTCGGGGAAATGCGGTTGACGGCGGCATGGATGGAATCAAGCGCCGTGACCGGCAGCACCGGGGTGTCCACGTGGAGAGCGAAGGGAAGGCCAATCCTGACGGCGGAACCGGCGGGATCGAGCCTGTTGGCGCGGCTGGGGCCAAGATAGGTGTCGTAGTGGCCGTCGCCCCACACTTCGATATGCCGGACAAAAAAAGTGGGGAGCGCATGGCAGGCCTTCATGCGGCGGAGCTGTCCGTCCGAGGCCATCTGCGCATGAACAAAAATGTGATGCAAATCAGGGCGGGGCAAGGCACGCTGCGCCCGCTCATAGGCTTGCAGGGTGGCTTCGATGGCGGCATCACCGTTGGTGTGGACGGCTATCTGAATGCCCGCGGCATGATAGTGCATGACAAGGTTGTCGAGCTCTTCAGGCGTGCAGACCAACTCGCTGCGGTAACCGGGGCGGGAGTGGTAATCTTCAAGCAAGGCTCCGGTGTAGCCTTGGATGGAACCGTCCGTAAAATACTTGACGCCGCCGAAACTCAGATACTCGGAAGGAAAACCCCACAGGCCGTAAGGCTCCAGCGCATCCAATACCGGAGGCATGAACTGCAGGTAGCCTCGGGCGTCAAGCGCCTTGTCCCTTGCAAGGCTCAGGTACGCCGCCATGTCCGTCTTATAGGAACCGGAAAGCCCGATCCCTCCGTCCATAAAGGTCGTGAACCCCTGGGCGTTGTAGTCGCGCACGGCCCGCAGCATGTTCTTCCGGGTCTCGTCAAATGACGTCGCCGGAAGTTTGGCAATCGCCTGATAAGAGGCGTTTTCTTCCAGAATTCCGTTGGGCCTGCCGTCGGCCCCAAGACAGACCGTCCCCCCGGCGACCCGCGTTTCCGCTGTGTAGCCGAGCTTTTCGATAGCCAGCGAATTCAAGTAGCAAAAATGGACGGAAAGATGTTTAACAAGGATCGGGCGTTCCGTGGATACGGCGTCAATGGACGGAAAGATGTTTAACAAGGATCGGGCGTTCCGTGGATACGGCGTCCAGGTCTTCACGGGTCAGATGACGTTTTTCGTCAATGCCCGTATCATCATACGCATAGCCGACAATCCAGCGATCTTGAGGCGTATTCCCGGCGGCTTCACGTAACACGTCGAGAACACGCGAAACAGTGCCCAGTCGGGAGCCGCAATAGACCTGGCTGAACGTATCCGCATACATGGACAGATGGCTATGCGTATCGATGAAGCCGGGATACAACACGCCTCCGCCGAGATCGATTTTCTCGTATTCGCCGCAGAGAGCCGCGCAACGCTCCATGTCTTCCAAACTGCCCATGGCATGTATGCGCTCTCCAATAACGCAGACAGCTTCCACGATCGGCATGGGATCATACAGGGTGACGATTTTCGCACCGGTGTACAGCTTCAATTTTTCTGTACAAAACACGTGTCATCTCCTTGGATTAGGTCATTGGGGCCTGCCGCAACAACGTTTTCTCAGGCGGTTAGGCAACATGTTGCCCCACGAAAAAGCGCGGGCCAATGCCAGCCTTGCCCCTACAGAGATAAGCAAGAGCAATGCCAAGGAATTTGTGTTTTTAACACGCTGTAATCATAGTTTTTTAAAGATTGTACGTTTCCGATGCCCCTCCTCGTCCAAGATACTATACATATTCTGTATCGTTTTTTTACCAATTATAGAATATTAAACAAATGCACGTACTCCAGCGTGCGTAGCCGTTCGCGTTCATCCACCCTATGGCGTGGAGACAAGTCCGGCGGCAACTTTGGTCTTTTCGGGATACGCTTCTTGATAGCCAGAAATGAACATCGCGTTGAACTAGCACCAACTGTCGAGAAGTTCGCGAGACAGGTCGCGTTCTATGCCATAATCCGCACCAACAAAGCGTTCTGCAAGACATTACTCTGCATGGCGGCTGCCCTTGCCGAGCATAAGGCGATAGTATTTCGTGTTTGTCACTGAGTTACTCCAGAACGCATGGTCGAATATCCGGGCCGCGGGAAGAGCGCATGTACGAAGCTGTAGAGTGCCATGAATACCTCGAACTCCCTGCGCTCACCATCGGCGTTGACGGCGACGGCGCGGGACGCACTGTCATTCTGGAGCTGGAAGAAATGGGAATCCCCGTGGAGCGCATCCACTGGGGGCTCCCCTGCCATAGTGATGCCGAGAAGAACCGCTACTTCAACCTGCGCGCCTACGCCCACTGCAAAATGCGCGAAGCCATTTTTACCGGGCGCTTCAAGGGGCCATCGCTGAAAAAATTCGTCGAGCAGGCCAGTCGGCTCCCCTATCGCATCGATGAGCGCGGTAGGTACCAGATGACCCCAAAGGACAAAATGAAGTCGGACGGCATCAAGTCCCCGGACATTTCCGACACTTGCTGTTTCGCTTTTCTTCTCGACTACATCCCCGCCGAAGATGGGCAGAAGGCCACGGTGGAGCGTGACAGGTTCTTGGAGCTGGCTAGGGCGCGCGTGGGGGAGACATCATAAAAGTAAATCAAAAATTGATTTCATATCAACATAAAGGTATGATCCGTATCACGTGGGAGGTGCCGCATGAGCCTAGAACGGATTCGCGCACAACTTGAAAAATTCGGCTTGGCAAAGCCTGATGACGAAATGAGCGTCACTATGATGCCCGTAGGTCCTTTTCTCCTTTTTGGCGATTCGACCGGAGATAATCTGCTTATCGCAAGAGAAGACTATGTAAGCCAGCGTTTCAATAAAATTTCTTTCAATATGCAGACCCTTTCCCGTGAGGAATTTTGGAGTGGACGGTGGCTTGATTCCTTCATGCGCTATCGAGGATTTGAGGCGTTTTGGGCCGGTCTCAAGGCGGACTCTCTTGACGTCCAGATAGCTGCTCCCCGGACCTCGGAAACCACCGGCATCGGAAGGGCAAACGGATCAGCCCTGACTGGTGGCTTTTTGAAGCCGAGTCGGGGGAATACTCTCTTGTCCAGAACAGAGACTCGAAAAAATGGATTCTTCCATGAAACACATTGAGCTATAGTGAGCCTACGGGATATTAATGTAAAAAAACCTTGTAAATGGACAAAGTTCGAAATTTGTCCATTTACAAGGTTTTCCTTGGGGCAAGGGCGGAGAATACTCCCCGCCCTTGCCCCATATACTCTAACATGAACCTCTTTGCAGGTTCAACTCTTCCCGGCATCAGTGCTTCATCGCCGCCTGTTCCGCTTCCATGCAGGCACGTAGAGCCGCATTCATGACAGACTGATATCCCTTTCCCTTCGCCTTATACCAACGCACAATATCCGCATCGTATCTTACAGAAATAAGGACTTTTCTTTCCCGTTCAAGAGCCTTGCGGAAACGTTCCAGCAAGGTGGCACCATCCTCTTCGGAGAGATAGATTTCCTTGGTTTCATCAGTAGAGAGAAGAGGAAGACTGTCTGGGTCTTTCAAGGCATTGGCCGTTACTTCCGCATCCGTCATATTCAGGACTCGCTTCCAATCAGTTCTAGAATCTTCGTTCATAATCTTTCACCTCCTGCCTTGTAGCTCTACGGGCAGAAATGATCCGTGTAACATTGTTTCGATCCGTGAAAATGACCACTACTACAATAATACCTTTAATTGAGCCTGTAATCCTGTAGCGCTCTTCACCTTCACTATGCTTGGGGTCATATTCGATACGCGCGTAGGAATCCTGAAAGACCAACACCACGTCCACGAAGTCAAGGCCGTGTTTTTCGATATTGGCATCGTTTTTTCTAGAATCCCACTCAAATGAGCCGAATGGTGTTTGATGAAGCGTGTCCATGCCCTGAATGTATATACTTTTTGTATTACAGTCAAGATATCCTTTCAACGATGTTCGGTATTTCCGTAGATATGCCGTATTTACGGGGCTCTTTCCTGAAGTTCTCTACGATTTGCCTTATCGTGAGGTGATGCAAGACAAAAAAATCCTCTCCATAGCCCTCGAATCCGAACGGAAATTCCGTGCGCACGCCCTCTATACCGATGGCGTGCTGGTCGTTACGCACTGCCTGCCCATCTCCGGACCTCCAATGGAATGGAAAAACAAGCTCCTCAAGGACATCGAAGAAAAGACGGAAAAGGGATTCGCCGTAATCGTGGAGGATCGGACGCACAACTTTTCCCCTCACGCCGTCTCCTTCAACTTTGACGAGATCATGGACGATGGACGCACCATGCTCCAGCACTGCCTGGACTGGTATTACTCTCTCGATGCGGTTGGAAACCTCATGCTCGACCGCGGCGTCGAAACCCACGCCATCCGCAAAGGCGACATGGCGATGGTCAACTTCGGGCACGATGAAAGGGGGCGGCTCGTCTATGATGTGGACTGGAACCGGATGACCGGCGGGCACAAGGCCATCCTCATGTGCGTCGCCGGGGCCGTGATGGAGCTTCCCTTCTCCGATAGATGGCTGAATGAATTTGCCAAGGCTTCCCAGTCCAACCGGCCGTCTCCCCAATCTCCGTTGGACTCCTTCTTTGCCATCACGACCGGCTATGACGAGTTCCGTCAACGGGACTTTGAACGCTCCGTTCACGCTGGAACTCCACTTTCCTATCCACGGTAGGTGCCCTATGGCTATCGACTCGACCGGAGGAAGGCTTTCTCCGGAAAACATCAAAGACGTACTGCTCCGAGCGGAATTATATCGGGAAATCCGCGCAGCCCAGACAAAGGACCTCGAAAAGAACTGGTTCACATACGAAATCCAACCCTCGGAAACGCTCATGCCGGAACTGATCGCCTACCGAGCGTACAGCATGGATACGCTGAAATGGGTGATCATGATCGCCGCAGCCCTTGATGACCCCAGAGAACGGGTGGAGGCAGGCACAGTGCTGACGCTCCCCACTACGGCATGGCTGAGGGAACGCATCCGGCACTATGCGGAGATGGAAACGCAGGGGATTGGAAAATGAACTGGAAAGAACTTCAACAAATGGCCAAGGAGTTCGACAGGGAGGCCAGAAAGGAAAGGCAGGGCGCGGGAGAGCACCGTGCGGACGCGGTAGGCCTGCTCACTCCGGCGCTGCTCCGGAAGCACATCAAATCCGGTACAGACCTCGTCTTGGCTTACGGCAGAAAAGGGGCGACGGTTTCCTACACCGTAGACGACCTCAAGCGGTTCGTTGAAGCGAGGGAGCGCGCGGACAAGGCTTTCCGGCCGGAAACCCGGGGCGTGCCGCTGGCCCAACTGGAAAACGCGTCACGGGAAGCCGACCGCCAGCGTTCACAGGAAGTGAAATCCGCCCTGCTCTACAAGGTGAGCGGAAATATGCTGTTCTTCCAGGTGCAGGGGAATATCAACCCCCACTACCTTGTCCGCGTACGCCTTGAGGACTGGGAAAGGCACCTGCACAACCCCTACCTGAACCCACTCATCGCAGCAAAGGAAGCGGCTACCGGCCGGATATCATTTGACTGCGCATGTGGGCGCCACCAGTACTGGTATCGCTACCTCACGCAGATCGGTGGCTTCGCCATCAATCCCCCAAAAGAACAGGACTTCCCAAAAATCCGTAACCCCGGCCTGACGGGATGCTGCTGCAAGCACGTCCTGAAAGTCCTGCGCGTCTTGAAAACAAACGCTATCCAGGCTGTCCTTTCTCGCGAACTGGAGCGTCAGTCGGCTTCTGTTGGGTTCGCCGATCCCCGGGCGCGCCTGCTCAACCAGCAAGAACTCAAGCAGGTTTCCCGGGCGCGCGGCATTACAGGCCAAACGCCGGAATCCCGCGCCGCCCTCAAGAAATTCATGCGGGAGGCCAAACAGGTCGTTTCGACGCCGGAAGCCCGGAACGCTCGGAAAAACCTCAAGCCACGAAGAAAGCCGGGAGGCACGCAACTCTCAACGCGCACCGCCGCACCCATGAGCCCTGACGCCAGAAAGATGCTGGTCAAGGCTCTGCAAGCCGCTTCCGCACTGCTCCATGCTATCCCAAGGGCAACAACATCTGCAAAAATAATCGCAACCACGTCTGAGCACTACAAAATTTCCCAAGATGAAGTCCGCGCCATCATGAAAGAGGAAGGTATACGGCTATGACCATCGCCCCCAGAGATTACCGACAACCGGGCCGCGTGCTAAAACAGGACCTGTCCACGCTGCTGGCGGCGTCCCCCGAGGCCTTCGACTGCCTCGTGTGGATCGCCAAGGATTCCAGCCACGACGAACAGGTGACGGTCGAACAGGATGTCGTCGGCTCCATCGAAAGCGGAGAACGGGCGCAGAGCTATGAGAAGCCTATCCAGGCACGGGCGCGCATAGTGCCGGATGAAGCGCTGGCCTTCGGCGTCCTCTCGTCCGCCCTGGCAGAAAACTTCATCGGCGCATCACAGCCTATGCGCATCATCCTGTCCGTTCCCGGCGCCCGCAAGTATTCCCTTATTCAGTGGCTTGAGTTCCCGACACTGGACGCCGAAGAGCCGGAACCCCGAACGGTCTACATCATGGACAGCGCCCCTATCGGAAGGACATTGGGCGTCGGACTCGTGCACACCTGCCTTCCCCTCCCGGCACTCGGTGAAGTCCCGGCCGCCGCACCGGAAGAGGAAGGCCCGTTGCAGCCCGGCAGCCCGCAAGATGACATCGTAGGAGTATTATGATGGCCGCAGCCAATACCGTTTCCGATCTCCAAGCCGTTGACTTCGGATTCGGGCGCGTTCTTGTCGCCGCCTATGAAGGTTTGGCCCCCCGCGGCCCCGCAGCTTTTCAGCGTTTCCTCAGCCGGGATAATGCCACCAAAATTTTCCGGGCCGATAACGAAGACCTACGGACCCTCCTGATACGAATCGCCGGGAAGGTATCAAATGGGAACGCCCTGCCGGATCTCCCGGTAATCGCCTACTACCGTTCTCTGGGGCTGAGTGGAAGCGACGAGAAACCCCGCTCGTACGATTTAACCCGTTATTCCGATGAGGGAACAACCAAAATCAAGCTCACCGCCGTGCCTGTAGAGATTTCGTACTCTATCGCCTTTTGCGCTTGGGACAAGCCGACGCTTGATAGCCTGACCATTGCATGGTGGGCGTATATCGGCCAATTCGGAAGGCGGCACAGCCGGTTCACCGTGCGGTATCCCCTGGGAGACGGAAAGCCGGATATGGAAGTGAAGGCCTTTTTGACGGCGACGCGGGACATAGCTACCGACAGCGCCAGCACGGATCAGGGTGATGGACGGTTATGGGCGGCACGGACGCTGGCCATGGTCAAAACCCAGGTGCTTTACTATCGCGAGAGCCCAGAAACCTTCGAACGCTTCCAGTCTATCGGGTCAACAATATAACGCCATGTATAATAACAATATATTCAAAAAGATATGTCATGATCAATCCGGGCAGGAATTTGATCTCGGCTACATCGAAGAGGGAACTTTCATTGAAACCCTGTCCCTAGACGGTCCCAAGCTCTTGCTCACCATGATGGATCCATACTCATATCTGCGCGACGGACTCAAGGTCAAAGAACTTGATACGCTCTCCGTGACCCTCACGGATTCCTTTGCATCAGATCGCCTCGACGCCAATATGACCTTCACCCTTCTTAAAATGCAGTCGAACGGCCATTTTATCAAAATGCAGCTCATGAGCACATCTGTATACCAAGCAAAATGCTTTGTAACCGTTTCAAAAAGCTTCATTCAAAAATCCATAACCGAAATTCTTCCCTACTACATCAAAGGATTGAAACTCGACATAGGAAAATTTCCCATCGTTGAGGATTATCACTGCCTTGCCGGGGAGCGCCCTTCCCGGCTGTTGCGCCAGATTGCCGTAGAGAAAGGGGCACTGGTATGGGCAGATCGGGATACGCTCCATTTCAAGCGGTTTCAGGAACTCTGGAAAGTGGAACCCGCCTTTACCTACCATCACAACAAATCGGATGAGCAATACACCATTGCCGCCTATCGCCAGCCAAGCCGAACGACCGAACTCCAGGAAGGCATCCAAAAGAACTATTCCGGATTCAATTTTGAAAAGGGAAGCATCGGCGGTGGCGGCGTACCCGCATTCACGGCAAGCCAAAACCCCATCACCCTCAAAAACAACAGCGTCAGCACAGTCGATGTCATCGACTACTACTGCGAGGGAAATGGAGCCCTGCGGCCCGGGCAGGTCATCAAATGCCTGTGGCATACCGCGAATCCAGAACGGCCGCTTGACGAGAGGCTCCCCGGGAAAATCCTTGTAAGTGCCGTAGCCCATTCCTATTACAGCCAAAAATTTCAATGCCGGGTAAAGGGGGTGATTGATCTTGCCTCAGCCTAAAAAATATGAGGGGACGTACCGGGGGACTGTGATCAGTAAACAAGACCCCAAGAAACAGATGCGCGTACAGGTACGTGTGGCCGAGATATTCTCGGGGATCCCCGATAAATACCTCCCATGGGCCACCTATCAGCTTCCCCTCGGCTCCCGGCCCGGAAACGGCGGCATCATCCCCGTACAGGTAGGGGATATCGTATGGGTCCGGTTTGACGCCGGCGACAGCCGCCAGCCGATCATCGTCGCGGCGGCATCATCCATGCCGGGAGGGAAGCCCAATCTGCCCGATGACGTCTGGCAAGGGCCTGATTCCTACCAGCACAAGCGCGCGGAAGGTGAGCCCGCTCCGGATACGCCGGGATACGCCGAAGATGTCGTCTTCAAACAGCACAATGGCTTGATCCAGCTCACGCAAGGCGGCTCCATCCGAGTGACGCAGCTTTCCAGCGGAACGGCCATAGAAATCCTCCCGGACGGAACCATCCTGCTCCACGGTGAGAATGCGATCACCATGTCCGCCCCCACACGGATCAAAATGACGTGCGGGGCATCATCCCTTGAAATGACGCCGGGGAACATAAAGGCACAATCCCCCCGGATAGACTTCAACTAAAGGTTTAAGAATGAGTCAAACCACTGGCGTAGCAGAACAGTTGGAGCGTATCGCCGACGCTCTTGAAACGCACACCCTGCTCCTCAGACAGATCGCCGAGTCCAATATCGGACAGTGGGAATGCTGCCTGAGAGGATCCGGGACATCCGATGCCCTCCTGAAGTGAGTATGCTGCACTACAAGGAAAATCCCGCGGACCGATACGACCTTTACCTGAAAGAATTGGAAAAGGAGTAGGCCATGCCGGGAGTCAGCCGCCTCGGGGATGTCTGTACGGGGCATGGGTGCTTCCCTTCACGCCCATCCACCGGGGCCAGCCCCAATGTGTTCGTCAACGGCATCCCCGTTCACCGCCAAGGAGACAGTTGGGCTCCTCATTGCTGCGTCACATGCCACGGCTCCGTCCTCGCCGCCGGTTCCCCCAACGTCTTCGTAAACGGGATGGAGATCGCCAGAATAGGCGACCCCGTAGCCTGTGGTTCCGCTGTGGCTACGGGGTCTGGGGATGTGTTTGCGAATGATTTGCAATCGTTCCTCATATAAGTCTCTCTTGACAAATTAAATGCACCCCTATTCAATAAAAATATAGAAAACGGATAAATGAATATTTTCTGGTATACTACGTTACCATGTGACAATACTGACCAATTTGCAAATAAATAAAAATGAGGATAAACTATAACGGAGTCATAGCAAACCATCTATAACACATTGTATTATTTATTAAATGTTCTGAGGTATCCATATGATGCCAACAAATCCTCTGCCTAGCCCTCAAAATCCGACTTTTCCTGATCCTAATAGTATTATAACAGGATGTTATACTCCTCCTATAGATCGAATACGTATTTTTAGTGCCTCACAATGGGAAGATTTTATACTTGAATGGGCAGATTCATTACGGGATAAATATATCAAAGTAGAACGGTGTGCTGGGGCAGGAGATATGGGCAGGGATATTATTGCATTTGCTCAACCCCAAAATGGTAAAGAAATTTGGGATAATTACCAATGTAAAAAATATGATCATCCTCTTCGACCTTCTGATATTTGGGTTGAAATAGGAAAACTTGTATACTATACATATATTGGCGAATTTAGCTATCCGCGTAAATATTTTTTTGTTTCTCCATTAGGAGTAGGAACTACTTTAATAAATCTTTTTCACCGTCCAGAAAAATTACGCTCTGGCTTAATTGAAAATTGGAATATACATTGTAAAGAAAAAATTACACTTACAAAAAGTATAGAGCTTGATAAAAATTTACAACAGTATATAGAAAAAATCGATTTCGCTATTATTGGTTATATTAATCAGTTAAACTTAATTAAACAACACGCTTCAACTCCATATCATATAAGTCGGTTTGGTGGAGGACTTCCTAATAGACCGTCGGTTTCTCTACCCCCGACAGCCCCCACAAAAGTAGAAGTCACTTATATATCAAAACTTATGGAAGCATATGAAGATCATTTAAATAGGCAAATAGTTAAATTAGAAGATCTTGAAAATGAACCGGATTTGAAAGCACATTATACCGATTCGCGAATACAATTTTATAGTGCAGAGTCATTACGTTCTTTTTCTCGGGATTACCTTCCCCCAGGAGAGTTCCAAAAACTCCAAGATGAAATCTATGATGGTATTCGTGATGATATCCGAGATGAATATTCAAGTGGTTATAGGAGAATTCTTGCCGTGGTTAAAACAGCTCGTCTTCTCCCTTTATCGTCTCACGCGTTAGTTTGTAGATTAACTAGTAACGATCGTAGTGGGATATGCCATCAATTAGCCAATGACAAAGATGAAGTCCGATGGGTACAAAAATGACAAAAAAAATTACTCGTTTCATTGCGCCTTTCAATGGCCCCATAGAAATAGGACTTCGTGCTATTTCCATCCTCAGTGAAGCTTATCCTACAGGCTATTCTCTTCAACGACTTATCATTTGTGACTATCTCTCTGTACATTCAGATGATATCATAGGAGGACCGAAAGGATTACATCCAAAAACTCCACATCGAAGTAGTGAACTTCTTGTGAGAAGAGACGTTTTACAAAAAGGACTACTCCTTTATATGGGGAAAGGGCTTGCTGTACAACAATTCCAAAAAAATGGAATCACATATGCGGCTACAGAAGAAACTGGTTCTTTTCTTGATATGTTACAAACTGCGTATGTTATAGAACTCAGACAAAGAACAGCCTGGCTAGTCGATACTTTTCATGATATGACTGATAAAGATTTGAGTTCTCTTGTGCAGAAAAACCTTGGTACATGGGGTGCTGAATTCGAAATGGAATCAGCTTTATGGATGGAGGACAATATATGAACTATCCTGGTTTTTGGCTTTCTGCCTTGCAGCTATCAGGAAAAGGTGTCATATCTGCGGAAGTTCTCTTCAAAAAAGGACTAAATGTTATTTGTGGACCTTCTGACACTGGAAAAACATTTATTTTACAATGTATAGACTTTGCCCTTGGAGCGACAAAGATTCCAAAGGAAATACCGGAAACATTAGTATATGACACCGTAACTCTAAAGATTACAACCTATTCTGACAACAAATCTATTACCATTAAAAGATGTTTTCAAGGTGGAGATGTTGAAGTTAGTGCTACCGATGAATTACCTAAAAAACTAAAAGCAAAACACTGTAAAAACAACAAAGAAACATTATCTAATTATCTATTAAGCATATCAGGTTTATCAGGAAAAATAATAAGAAAAAATCAAAATGGCGTAAAAAGAAATTTAACTTTTCGAGATATAGTACGCTTATGTATAATACCCGAAAAAGACATAATAAAAGACATATCACCTATATTAAGCGGTCAATATTCTTATGCACCTGCTGAAAAAGCTCTTTTTAAATTTATACTGACGGGACTTGATGATTCAGCAATTATTGAAAGAGAAGACAAGAAAACTTCAAAAATTCGTATCCAATCACAAAACGACGTTATTCAAAAAATAATTTTTAACGAAAAAGAAGAATACAATAAATTAAATATCATTGGAACTGACAAAGAACTCCATGAACAACTTAATGTAATTGAAAAAAACTACAATGAACTCTCTAATTCATTAAATAATGCTATAAAATCGATCTCTGAAATAGAAGAAAAAAGAAAAGAGTATTGGGAAAAATTAAAACAAAATTGGAATCTGGGTTAAAGATGATACACAGGGT
>ERZ836441.2685-NODE-2685-length-13489-cov-4.377177_pt1 | contig 13489 bp, 10 predicted proteins | sample MGYA00519686_ERZ836441 | MGnify/ENA primary metagenome ERZ836441 (study PRJEB31850, sample SAMEA3708800) | human gut metagenome | biome: human gut; feature: human-associated habitat; material: faeces | place: China | collected 2014 ... | reverse complement strand
AAATATGATGCAGAAAATGCTGAACTCGCTGTCGCTCAGACAGCAGCATTTTCTGCATCAACGCAAAAACCTGTATGATCCGATATCTGCACGAAGTTCTAAAGGCGAGCCTTGTATAGAGTAACATCACAGAATCCCGCTGGAGTTTTTTTCTTGTGCCTTCTCACCGGACTTTATCTTAGATAGTGTGGCTAACGAGACACATCCGTCAGCGCGAAGCGCGATCCGTGTCCACAAAATTAAAACGAAAATGTAATTCTGGATATAAAAACTCCTGATCAGAAAATCTCTGCAGGAATTTATAGAAGCACTCAGGTTATTTTCAGGCTGTGTTATGGATTCAAAAGTGCATTGTTTGAGCGTTAGCGAGTTTTGCACTTTTAATCCATGATTTTAGCAGACTGATAATAGCCATAGTGCTTCTGAATTCCGAAGCTGTTTTCAGATCAGGAGTTTTATATATAGAATACGAACTTCGTTTTAATAGCACACCTGTTTTGGGCAAAAAAAATAATGCAGGAGATGGGACTTGAACCCACACGATCTTGCGACCACAGGCACCTGAAGCCTGCGCGTCTGCCAATTCCGCCACTCCTGCATTTCATATATCAGATGTCTCTACCGACAACTGCCTAATTACTATACCTCATGTAGGACGGAATGTCAACAGATAAATCCCAAATATTTGAAAAATTCTGGTTCATCCAATTAATTTATCTCAGATTAACTCTGCTGAGAAAAGGAATTATTTATTTCAAACTGCTTATTATAAAACAGGGAGGGATGCAGAATGGAATATAGAGGAATTGATGTTTCTGCCTGGCAGGGAGAAATTGATTGGAAAAAAGTGGCAGATGTGGGAACAGAGTTTGCAATCATTCGTATAACAGAGGCAGGAAATAATGTAGATGCTTACTTTGAACGTAATTACAATGGCTGTGTGGATTATGGCATTCCCGCAGGTGTGTATAAGTTTTCGTATGCACTGTCTGTTGCTGCAGTAAGACAGGAAGCTGAAAGAGTTGTGGATATTTTACGGGAACGACAATTACGTTATCCAGTTTTTCTTGACCTGGAATACAGCAATCAACGCCGCTTAGGGCAAAAAATGATTGAGCGTCTGGCTGAGGAGTTTCGAAGGATTGTTGTAGATGCCGGATATCGCTTTGGGATTTATTGCAACCTGGACTGGTATAACAATGTGATCAGTGAAGAACTAAAAAAATATGATTTCTGGATTGCCCGTTATCCGTCGGATGATAATGGAACATTGATGGAGCGTTACCGTCCCGATGCAGGAATTGGCTGGCAGTATACCAGTAAAGGAAGAGTTCCGGGCATAACTGGTAATGTGGACAGAGATGTATTTTATAAAGACTATTCAGCAGAAGAACCATCGGATAAAGAAAAACTGAACAAAATTCCGAAGTTTGTGGGGAAAGTTACCGCTACAGTTTTAAATGTCCGGACTGGTGCCGGTACAGAGTATCCTAATTTAAGAGAATATCCGATTTTGGAACAGGGAAATCTTATTGATGTATGTGATACACGAAAAGCTGCAGACGGCACAACCTGGTATTATATTCGTATTGCTGGAAGATATTTTGGCTTCGTTGCCGCCAGATACATTGAGCGGCAATAATATAGATGAAGGATTTCCCGGTGATGGGAAATCCTTAAACTCCAGAGCTTGATTATAAAACTTCTTTGCTGAAATTTTTTCTTTCCCTTCTCACCGGACTTTATTTTAGATAGCGGGGCCAACGAGCCACACCCATCAGCGCGAAGCGCGATCCGTGCCCACAGATTAAAAAGAAGAAAGATTCTGAATATAAAGACATCGGATACAGAAACATCTGCAGGAGTCTGTAGAAATACTTAGATGTATCCTGGCTGTGTTATGGATTCAAAAGTGCATTGTCTGAGCGATAGCGAGTTATGCACTTTTAATCCATGATTTTAACAGACGGGGTATATCTTTAGTATTTCCAGACTCAGAAGCCGTTTCAGTATCCGATGCCTTTGATATCAGAATCAGTTACTCTTTTTAATGCAACCCATTTTAAGGCAAAAAAAATAATGCAGGAGATGGGACTTGAACCCACACGATCTTGCGACCACAGGCACCTGAAGCCTGCGCGTCTGCCAATTCCGCCACTCCTGCATTTCACTATAAATCAGTCAGTCTCGCTGGCTGCCTAATTATCATACCTCATAGAAAAAGAAATGTCAACATAGAATTTGAAATTTTTTAAATTATATTTTCAACTTAGACAATTTGCCAAAACAAAGTTTTTTAGAACAACTTAATTATTTTTAGCACTTTAACCTGTTGAAAAAAGGAAACGCTTATGATACAATCTTGAAGATTTAGATAAAAACAGAAAGGGAGATTATATGAAAGCATTTCTGATATTAGAAGATGGCCATGTGTTCAAAGGAACCAGTATTGGTTCAACAAGAGAAGTCATTAGTGAGATCGTTTTTAACACATCCATGACCGGATATCTCGAAGTAATGACTGACCCATCGTATGCAGGACAGGCTGTCTGCATGACTTATCCTTTGATTGGAAATTACGGAATCTGTTATGAGGACCAGGAATCCAGGAAACCTTGGATCGATGGTTTTATTGTTCGTGAATTATCCCGTATCCCAAGTAACTTCAGAAGCGTGGATACGATTCAGCATTTTCTTGAAAAGCATGATATACCTGGTATTGCCGGTATTGATACTCGTGCTCTCACAAAAATTCTTCGTGAAAAAGGTACCATGAATGGTATGATCACAGTCAACGAAAATTATGATTTAGATGAAATAATCCCCCGTTTAAAAGCATATACAACTGGAAAAGTAGTTGAAAAAGTTACATGCAGTGAGAAGGAAGTACTGAAAGGAAACGGACCGAAGGTTGCTCTTATGGATTTTGGTGCAAAACGCAATATTGCACGTTCTCTGAATGAAAGAGGCTGTCAGGTAACGATTTATCCGGCACTTACATCTGCTGAAGAAATCCTTGCAGACCATCCGGATGGAATCATGCTCAGCAACGGACCTGGAGACCCGAAGGAATGCACTACTATTATAGAAGAAATCCGCAAACTTTATGCGTCAGATGTACCAATTTTTGCAATCTGCCTCGGACATCAGCTGATGGCACTTGCCACAGGCGGTGATACACATAAAATGAAATACGGACACAGAGGAGGCAATCATCCGGTTAAGGATCTTGCAACAGGACGTGTTTATATTTCATCTCAGAACCATGGATACGTGGTTGATGCGGAAGCCCTTGAGAAAAAAGGTATTGCAAAACCTGCATTTGTCAATGTAAACGATGGTACAAACGAAGGAATGGCTTATGAAGGCAAAAACATCTTCACGGTACAGTTCCATCCGGAAGCCTGCCCTGGACCGCAGGACTCCAGCTACCTGTTTGACAGATTTATGGAAATGATGGGAGGAACAGATCATGCCGAGAAATAAAGATATACATAAAGTTCTTGTAATTGGATCCGGTCCGATTATCATCGGCCAGGCAGCAGAGTTTGACTACGCAGGTACACAGGCATGCCGTTCGCTGAAAGAAGAAGGCATGGAGGTTGTTCTTCTGAACTCCAACCCTGCTACGATCATGACAGACAAAGACATTGCAGATAAAGTTTATATTGAGCCTCTTACTGTAGAGGTTGTAGAGCAGCTGATTCTTAAAGAAAAACCGGACAGCGTACTGCCGACACTGGGTGGCCAGGCAGGTCTGAACCTTGCAATGGAACTGGAAGAAAAAGGTTTTCTCAAAGAACATAATGTGCGCCTGATCGGTACCACAGCAGAGACGATCAAGAAGGCTGAAGACCGTCAGGAATTCAAAGACACCATGGAAAAAATCGGTGAGCCGGTTGCTGCTTCTAAAGTCGTAACAACAGTAGAAGATGGTGTGGCTTTTACTAAAAAGATAGGATATCCGGTCGTTCTCCGTCCGGCTTACACACTTGGTGGAAGTGGCGGTGGTATCGCTAATAACGAATACGAACTGAGAGAAATCCTCGAGAATGGTCTCAGACTTTCCCGTGTAGGAGAAGTTCTTGTAGAACGTTGTATCGCGGGATGGAAAGAAATCGAATACGAAGTAATGCGTGACAGTGTAGGAAACTGTATTACTGTCTGCAACATGGAAAACATTGACCCGGTTGGTGTACATACAGGTGACTCTATCGTAGTTGCTCCATCTCAGACACTGGGTGACAAAGAATATCAGATGCTTCGTACATCAGCACTGAATATCATCACAGAACTTGGTATCACAGGTGGATGTAACGTACAGTATGCGCTGCATCCGGAAAGCTTCGAATACTGTGTTATCGAAGTAAATCCTCGTGTAAGCCGTTCTTCTGCACTGGCAAGTAAAGCTACCGGTTATCCGATTGCCAAAGTTGCAGCGAAGATTGCGCTTGGATATACACTGGATGAAATCCCGAATGCCATTACAGGAAAAACATATGCAAGTTTCGAGCCAATGCTTGACTATTGTGTAGTTAAAATTCCGAGACTTCCATTTGATAAATTCATCACTGCCAAGAGAACACTGACTACTCAGATGAAAGCTACCGGTGAGGTTATGAGTATCTGCCATAATTTCGAAGGTGCACTTATGAAAGCTATCCGTTCTCTGGAGCAGCATGTAGACAGCCTGATGTCCTATGACTTCACAGGCCTGGATGAGGATGAACTGATTGAAGAACTGGCAGTTGTAGATGACCGTCGTATCTGGAAGATTGCGGAGGCAATCCGAAGAGATATTTCCAAAGAATATATCCACAGAATCACTAAGATCGACAGATGGTTTATTGACAAAATTGCAATTCTGGTAGAGATGGAACAGGCTCTGAAAACACAGCCGCTTACAGAAGAACTTCTTCTTGAAGCAAAACGCATGGAATTCCCGGATTATGTGATCGCAAATCTTTGCGGAAGAACAGAAGCAGATATCAAAGCTCTTCGTCAGGGTTATAAGATCACAGCAGCTTATAAGATGGTAGACACCTGTGCAGCTGAGTTTGCTGCCGCAACACCATATTACTATTCTGTGTATGGCGGTCCGGATACAGAAAATGAAGCAGTTGCTGCCCATGATAAGAAAAAAGTTCTTGTTCTTGGTTCTGGACCGATCCGTATCGGACAGGGTATCGAATTTGACTTCTGTTCTGTACATTGTACATGGGCATTCAAAAAAGAAGGCTATGAGACAATTATTGTAAACAATAACCCGGAAACTGTCAGCACAGACTTTGATATTGCAGATAAGCTGTATTTCGAGCCATTGACACCGGAAGATGTGGAGAACATCGTAAATATTGAAAAACCGGACGGAGCAGTTGTGCAGTTCGGTGGACAGACTGCCATCAAGCTTACAGAAGCACTGATGAAGATGGGAGTCAAGATCCTTGGAACATCTGCAGAAGATGTTGATGCTGCAGAGGACCGTGAGCTCTTTGATGAGATCCTTGAAAAATGTGAGATCCCGAGACCGAAGGGACAGACTGTATTCACAGCAGAGGAAGCTAAAAAGGCTGCCAACGAGTTAGGATATCCGGTACTTGTTCGTCCTTCCTATGTTCTTGGTGGACAGGGCATGCGTATTGCAGTCAGTGACGAGGATGTAGAGGAATATATCGGAATCATCAATCAGATTGCACAGGAACATCCGATTCTGGTTGACAAATACCTGATGGGTAAAGAAATCGAAGTCGATGCAGTTTGTGATGGAGAGGATATCCTGATTCCTGGTATCATGGAGCATATTGAACGTGCTGGTATCCATTCCGGAGACAGTATTTCCGTATATCCGGCACAGACGATCAGCCAGAGAGCAAAAGATACAATTGCTGAGTATACACGTCGTCTTGCAAAAGCACTTCATGTAGTTGGTATGATCAATATTCAGTTTATTGTATGTGGCGAAGAAGTATATGTTATCGAAGTAAATCCGCGTTCCAGCCGTACAGTACCATACATCAGTAAGGTAACCGGAATCCCGATCGTACCGTTAGCAACGAAAGTGATCCTTGGATACAAACTCAAAGATATGGGATATACGCCAGGGCTTCAGCCGGAAGCAAAACATATCGCGATTAAGATGCCGGTATTCTCCTTCGAGAAGATCCGTGGCGCTGATATCAGCCTTGGACCAGAGATGAAGTCCACAGGTGAATGTCTTGGTATTGCAGAGAACTTCAACGAAGCTCTGTACAAAGCATTTATCGGAGCCGGAATCAAACTTCCGAAGTATAAGAACATGATCATCACTGTCAAAGATGAAGATCAGCAGGAAGTTGTTCCGATCGCAAGGCGTTTTGAGGCACTTGGATACCGTATCTATGCAACAAGAGGCACAGCAAGAGTCCTCAAAGAAAATGGAATCAAGGCAATCCGTACTAACAAACTGGAACAGCCGGCGCCGAACCTTATGGACCTTATTCTGGGACATAAGATCGATGTTGTTATTGATACACCTCCACAGGGTGTGGAACATCAGAAAGACGGTTTCGTGATTCGTCGAAATGCGATTGAGACAGGCGTTAATGTCCTTACCAGTCTGGACACCGCAGAGGCACTTGTAACCAGTCTTGAGAATACAGATCTTCACAATCTGACACTGATCGATATTGCAACGATCGCAAGCAGATAATCGAATAAAAATGATTTACTGACCGGAGAAGCCGCAGAAGTTTCTCCGGTCTTGTATGTTGCAGAAAAGAAAAGTTAACCAAAACTTAAACTTTGAATTAAAATGTATGGAAAGGTTTACGAACCACCGAAACTGTAATATACTGATACATGAAAAATAAAACAGAGAGGAAAAGAAACATGAGTGTTTTGGAGTTTATAAAAGTTGTGATCCTCGGCATCGTAGAGGGTATTACTGAGTGGCTTCCAATCAGCAGTACCGGTCATATGATCCTTGTAGATGAGTTTATCAAGATGGATATGACCACAGAATTTAAGGATTTTTTTCTGGTAGTCATTCAGCTGGGGGCGATCCTTGCGGTTGTTGTCCTGTATTGGAGTAAGTTGTGGCCATTTTACATACGACAGATACCCAAGAAGAAAAAGGCACAGATTGCACGTAAGAATCCGTTTTCTCGCATTGTGCTGACTTTTGTGGAGAAATTCTGTGATAAAGATAAATGGATCCTGTGGTTTAAGATTATAGTGGCATGTATCCCGACTATCGTAATCGCGCTTCCATTCAATGATTTTATCGAAGAGAAATTTAACAACTATGTGGTTGTTGCAATTGCACTTATCGTTTATGGTGTGATTTTTATCATTGTAGAAAATTACAATAAACGAAGAAAACCAATCTGTACATCTCTTGAAGATCTGAGTTTTGCCACGGCATTCAAGATTGGTATTTTTCAGGTATTATCTGTTATTCCGGGAACATCCCGTTCCGGTTCCACGATTATTGGAGGTATCCTTGTTGGTACTTCAAGAACGGTTGCAGCAGAATTTACCTTTTTTCTGGCAATTCCGGTTATGTTCGGAGCGAGTCTGCTGAAACTGGTAAAATTCGGCTTCACATTCACTCCGGCAGAGGTTCTTACACTGGTCACCGGTGTTGTGGTTGCATTTTTTGTTTCTATTATCGCCATCAAATTCCTGATGGGATATATTAAGAAACATGATTTCAAGGCTTTTGGCTGGTATCGTATCGTACTTGGTGTTCTTGTGCTGGGCTATTTTGTAGGAAAAAATTTCCTTGGATAATTGAATATAGAAATGAATCAAATTCTGACCAGGCTGCTGTAAAATATTGTTATGGCAGCCTGATTTAGTTGCTGTTCATTCCGTTCACAGCACTTGGCCAAAATGCATTTTAAATCACCTACGGTGATGGCATTTTGACCTGTATGTCTCGGGATTTTGTCATATATATGACAAAACACCTCGCGGAATATTGACTTATGAACACTGATTTGACTTTTAAGAGCATACATGGGATAATAAAAAGAACTATAGAAAATAAAAAATGAAATAGAACGGTCTTCAGACCGGAGAGGATGGTAAATAATGAAAGCAAAACATATAATGCTCGTACTTGGCATGACAATGATACTTACCTTTACAGGATGTGGTTCTTCAAAACCGGTTGTTGAAGTGACACCGACTCCGGCAGCAACACCGACACCGACAGAAGTTCCGGTAACAGTAACACCGGTACCGACATCCACACCGGCTCCGAAAGTGATTGGAGTTAAAACTTCTCAGGCGAAATATATTTATATGACCAATGGTCTGCAGGATGATCTGAGAGAAATCTATCTGATGACATCCGGCGGAGATGACTGGGGCAAGAACCTGATTCCGGCAGAAGCTTCTGTAAAAGCATCTGAACAGGTACAGATGTTCTATACTCCGGATGACACAGCTGTTTCTTCAGATAGTACAGATGAATCAACAGATACAACAACTATAACTGTATATGATATGAAGATCGTTACTGCAAAAGGAGATGTTTACCAGATTTACAGCATTGATCTCGGTGATATGGAAAAAGCATCTCTTGCTTATGATGAAGAAAGCTCCACAGCATATCTTACATACACAAGTCTTGCAGACAAGTCTGAAAAAGATACAAAGGGCAACTCACAGCAGACAGCATCCTCTGATGAATCCGATGACAGTGATACAGAAACTTACAGTAGTGATGACAGCAGCGATGACAGTAGTTATGACAGTGGCTCTTCGGACAGTAGTAGCTATGACGACAGCTATGACGACAGCAGTGATGACAGTAGTTATGACAGTAGTTCTTCGGATAACAGTGGTTATGATGATGGCAGCAGCTATGATGACAGTGACGACTATGATGACGGAAGCGATGATTATGTTGATGAGGGAAATGATTCAGATTCCTATGACAGTGGCAGTGATGACTGGAACTACTAAAATATTTTGAGGTTCTATAAAAAATTTCTATTGCAAATTGCAGCTGTTAAATTGATTTGAATTTTTATTACAGTTAAAATATTAGCATGAATATTGAACAACAGTTGAGAGAAAAGAAGGGAGATATATTCATGAAGAAAAAAATATTAACTGTAATGCTGGCTGGCGTTATGGCAGCAGGAATGAGTGCAGGAAGTGTACAGGCTGCAACAACAGAGGATGCAAGTGGTGATCTGTATGTATTTATTGCAGCAAGCCTTGCAAATGCAATGGATGAGATCCAGAAAGATTTTAATGAAGAGTATCCGGATGTTAATATCCTTTTCAATGCAGACAGTTCAGGTACATTACAGACACAGATCGAAGAAGGTTCCAGATGTGATATCTTCTTTTCAGCAGCAACCAAACAGATGGATGCGCTGGTAGATGAGGAACTGGCCAAGAAAGACTCTGTGGTAGATCTCCTGGAGAACAAAGTTGTTCTGATCAAACCAAAGGATGGCGAAACAAAAGTCACAGGTTTCGAAAATATCACAGATGCGAAGAACATTGCACTTGCGGGCGAGGATGTACCGGTTGGACAGTATTCCCGTGAAATCTTCAAAAACCTTGGCATCGAAGACGATGTTAACAAGATGGAGATCAATGAAGGCAAGAATGTAACAGATGTGCTTGCATCTGTCAGCGAGGGAAGTAACGAAATCGGTATCGTTTATGCAACAGATGCTATATCCGTTGCAGACAAAGTAGATGTTATCGCAGAAGCTCCGGAAGGTTCTCTGGAAACACCGGTTCTTTATCCGGTGGGACTTACTGTAGACGCAGAGGCATCTGACGAAGAAGCAGCTGCTGCAGATGCATTTCTTGAGTACCTGCAGACGGATGATGCCATGAAAGTATTTGAAGAGTATGGGTTTGCCGCATATAAAGCAGATGATAAGAAAGAAGAAACTGCAGAAGATGCAAAGGAAGACAAAACCGAAGAAACAGATACTGCAGAAGAAGCTAAATAATTATCGATTACATATAAAAGGGGCGGCATATATGTCAGCCCCTTTTTGTACATACAAAAGGAAAGAAAAGAATGGAATTTTTACAGGAAATAAACTGGAGTCCATTGTGGATTTCTTTAAAGACCGGAGCAGTGGCTACGACAATTGCCTTTTTTCTGGGAATTTTCTGTGCACGTAAGATTATGAAGATGAAGCCGATATCGAGAGCAATATGGGATGGAATCCTGACTATGCCACTGGTGCTTCCGCCGACAGTTGCTGGTTTCTTTTTGCTGTTGATCTTCAGTCTCAGGAGACCTTTCGGAAAATTTCTCATGGAGAATTTTGATTTTAAAGTGGTACAGACATGGAAAGGCTGCGTGATCGCTGCTGCAGTGATTGCATTTCCACTGATGTACCGAAATGCAAGGGCTGCTTTTGAACAGGTGGATGTGAATCTGATCTATGCAGGACAGACACTGGGAATGAGTGATCGCAGAATTTTCTGGAAAGTGATCGTTCCGGCGGCTGCGCCGGGAATTGCATCTGGAACTGTTCTGGCATTTGCAAGAGCAATTGGTGAGTATGGAGCGACTTCCATGCTTGCAGGAAACATTCTTGGTAAGACTCGTACAGTGTCCGTTGCAATTGCAGCAGAAACTTCGGCTGGAAATTATGATATAGCCGGGTTCTGGGTTGTGGTAATCGTAGTGATCTCGTTTGTGATCGTGGCACTGATCAATATTGTCTCAGGGCGGGGCATGAAGAGTAGAAGGTGGATCTGATGGCAATACAGATAAATATAGAAAAGAATTTTAAAGGCTTTGCTCTCAAGTCAGTGTTTGAGAGCAATACATCAGCAACTGGAATCCTCGGTGCATCTGGAAGTGGAAAGAGTATGACACTTCGTTGTATCGCAGGAATTGAGACGCCGGACAGAGGCAAAATCGTGATCAATGGAAGAACAGTTTTTGACTCAGAAAAGAAAATCAATCTGAAGCCGCAGGAGCGTCGGATTGGGTACCTGTTTCAGAATTATGCATTGTTTCCGACAATGACAGTAAAAGATAATATTCTGTGCGGTTATCGTGGTGAGAAGGGACAAAGAGAAGAAAAAGCCAGAGATTTTATGAAAAGATATCAGTTGGAGGTACTGGAAAACCGTTATCCATCACAACTTTCCGGTGGACAGCAGCAGAGAGTTGCTCTGGCAAGAATGATGATCGGTGAGCCGGAAGCGATCCTTCTGGATGAACCTTTTTCTGCACTGGATGGATATTTGAAGGATGTACTGCAAAAAGATATGCAGGAATTTCTAAAACAGTATCAGGGAGATATGCTGATGGTCACACATAGTCGAGATGAGGCCTTCAGATTTTGCAATGAGCTGATGCTTCTAAAAGATGGCAAGACACTGATATTTGGTGATACAAGAAAATTATTTGAACAGCCACAGCTTCTGGAAGCAGCAAGACTGACCGGCTGCAAAAACAGTTCGAGAATTGAACGTATGGGAGAATATCAGGTATTTGCTCTGGACTGGGGAATATCTCTTCGTACAGAGCAGAAGGTGGAACTGGATATGACACATATCGCAATCCGCGGTCACTGGATTCGTCCGTCAGAGAAGGCGGGAGAAAACTGTCTGGTATTTGAAGCGGCAGAGTATGTGGAGACAACCTTTGAACATCAGTATCTGGTGAAAAGTCCGGGAATGGAAGACGGGGCAGTTCTCTGGTGGATGCGCCCGAAAAAAAGTTTTACGGACGAGCATGATAAGAACCTGCCGAAATATCTCTATCTTCCACCTGAACACCTGATGCTCCTGAAATAAAAACGACTCCCCTTCAGGTTCTGTTCTGATATCGCAGATACCGGGACACAAGCATGGCAAGCTTAAAGGTCATAGCATCTTCGAAGGTACGGAGATCAAGTCCAAACCGTTTCTGTATCTTTTCAAAACGATACACAAGCGTATTCCTATGCACATACAACTGTCTGGATGTCTCCGACAGATTCAGATTATTCTCAAAGAAAGTACGGATGATCGCCAGTGTCTCTCCGTCGATGGAATCCAGTGATTCATCTCCGAAAATTTCCTGGATGAACATTTCACAGATGGAAACCGGAAGCTGGTATAGCAGTCGTCCAATACCGAGAGTGCGATATCCGAAGACATTGCGTTCGGCATAGAAAATTTTACCAATCTCAAGAGCGGTGCGTGCTTCTTTGTATGCATTGGAAAGATCTTTCAGGTCATTTGCCGTGTTGCTGTAAGCAACCCAGGCCTGTGTCATGGCTTCTGTGCCCAGCATATCTACAAGCATATGTGCAATATTTTCCAGATCGTCATATGTTTCTGCAGCTGTCAGTTCACGGACGACGATAATGCCACGATTATCGATAGAAGTGATGAAATCATGCGTGCGTGCAGAAAATATATTTTTGATGGTAGCCAAGGCGTGTTCATCCTTGGACTGACGGGTTTCAACGAGAAAGACAGCTCTCCTTGCACTGGAAGAAATATGAAGTTTGCGTGCCCGGTTAAAGGCCTCTACATCTGTATAATCTCCAAGGAGCAGTTTCTGCATAAAGGCATTTTTGTCATTTTTTTCGGCATAACTTTCCAGGATACTCTCAATCTGGCAGACAGCCAGTTCGCCAATCGTGGAAACAGAATCTTCGCTTCCCCACACAATGAGAAGAAGCTGTTCATTTTTTTCTGTTATTTTGTAGAGACAGCAGGTGGCATTTGACAGACAAAGAGCAGTGCTGTTTCGGAATTCTTCCAGTTTGGATTCTGCTGGAAGGCGGCGGTCACAGGTGGTGACCAAAATGGAATTATCTTCCTGAAGAAGACAGAAATCGAAATGACTGATGCGTTTCCAGTCATCCATATATTTTTGTAGTGTTCTCTGTACTGACATTGAACCATCCTTTCTGAAAATAGTTTTCTGAAAAAAAGACCCGGGGTAAATGCCCCGGGTCTGATATTTTGATTGAATCTTAGTTTGTGATAACCAGTTCGGTATCTTTGTCGAAGAAATGAGTTTTCTCCATGTTGAAATCAAATTTAACCGGATCACCTGTTTTTGCTTTTGTGCCTGGATCAACACGAGCTGTGATCTGAGTTCCGTTTACATCGAAGTACAGGAATACTTCTGCACCAAGAAGCTCGTATACTTTAACAGTAGAAGACATGGAACCGTCAGCTCTGTCTGCAACATCTTCCGGACGGATACCCATAACAACTGTTTTTCCAACATAGCCGCCATCTTTAAGAGCTTTTGCTTTGGTAGCCGGGATAACAAGTTCGTCTTTGCCGATTACTGCAACAAGATCGGAACCTTTTTCTTTGATTTCTGCATCCAGGAAGTTCATCTGCGGGGATCCCATGAATCCAGCTACGAACAGGTTGCCTGGTTTCTGGTACAGGTTCTGAGGAGTATCTACCTGCTGAACAACGCCGTCTTTCATAACAACGATTCTGGTACCAAGAGTCATAGCCTCTGTCTGGTCATGTGTTACATAGATGATTGTAGCAC
>ERZ836441.2679-NODE-2679-length-13513-cov-3.337717_pt1 | contig 13513 bp, 7 predicted proteins | sample MGYA00519686_ERZ836441 | MGnify/ENA primary metagenome ERZ836441 (study PRJEB31850, sample SAMEA3708800) | human gut metagenome | biome: human gut; feature: human-associated habitat; material: faeces | place: China | collected 2014 ... | reverse complement strand
CTACTCCCCTACCGGCGCCAAGCGCGCCGTGCTCTCCGCTGCCGAGCGCCTCGTGCGCCCCCATGCCATGACCGGGGCCATGAGCCACCGAGCCGCCGAGCGCGCCACTTCCGCCTTCGCCAACGACGAGCGCGCGCCCTGGCGCCATCCGGCCACCGAGGCCGTCAGCCGCGCCAGCTTCTGGGATCTGTACGATCAGGCGCGCGCAGGCGCCCTGGACGCCATTAAGGCCATGGATGCCGACGACTTCGACCTGGCCGCTTCCCACCGCCTCACCGCCGACGTGAACTTCTACGGCGAGCCCGTGGTGGCCCTCGTCGTGGCCGTGGAAGACGCCGCGGCCGGCGACGACGTCCCCGACGTGCGGAATCGGTAGGAACGCCCATGACCCTCGAGACCGCCTTCGACCTCCCCTTCTGGTTCGAGTTCGCCGCCACCGTCACCGGCGGCCTGTCCGGCGGCATGTCCGCCGTGCGCGCCCGCTACGACATCTTCGGCACCGTGGCCATCGCCTGCATCACCGGCATGGGCGGCGGCATCATCCGCGACATCCTGCTGCAGAACTACGGCCTGTACGCCTTCCAAAGCCCTTGGTTTCTCCTGTCCTGCGCCCTGGCCGGCGTGGCGGTGTTCTACTTCGGCAAGCTGGCCACCTACCTGGACCCCATCGTCGACCTCCTGGACAACATCTCGGTAGCCCTGTGGGCCATCATCGGCGCGTCGAAGAGCCTCTCGGCGGGCCTTACCGTCATCCCCTCGGTAGTGCTCGGCACCATCACCTCCATCGGCGGGGGCATCTCCCGCGACGTGCTCATGAACCGGCCGCCCGTCGCCTTCCAAACCGGCCCCATCTACGGCAGCGCGGCCCTCATCGGCTGCATGGTCTACTGCCCGCTGAAGGTCAACGGCATCCTGCCCGACACGGCGGGCATCCTGTGCGCCGGCCTCATCATGGTTCTGCGCTACCTGTCCCTCATCATGGGCTGGCGCACCAAGCCGCCCCGCGACTACTCGGACACGGTGGTGGAAAGCGTGGCGCGACCGATGCGCTTCATCGCGCGCAAGGTGCACGTGCCCATAGGCAAGACGGCCCGCGAGCGCCAGGGCACAACCAAGTTCGATCGCTTCAAGAGGAAGGGCAAGAAGCTTTACGATCGCCTGAGCGGCCGCTGGATGGACGACGACGGCGAGCACTTCCAGCCCACCGTGCTCATGGACAAGCTCGTGGTGCCCCTGGCCGATGAGGACGAGCATGCCTCCGAACCGGCCCCCGATCCCTCCGATCGCCTGTTCGTCGACCGCGACGAGCTCTACCGCATCATCGGCCTCGACCACGAGCCCCGCCGCACCGGCCCGCAGGCGGCGGTGAAGGATTCCGCCGCGGAAACCAAGGACGCAGAGGATGCGGGAAGCAAGAAGAGGGAAGACGTGGAAGGCGCCGACGCAGACACGGCACGAAAAGCCAACGACGAACCGGCCTTCGACCCCTTCGAACCGCAAACCCCCGACCCGAAGAAGCCCCAGCACAACCCCCGCTACCAGAAGAAGCGCTCATGACGCTCTCCCGTCACCGGGTACACCAAATTCGTGCAGAATTTTGCGATAGGGAGAGGCCGAGGCGGTTCTACAACCGACTTAGAGTCTCCCTATCACAAAATCCTGCACGAATCGCCCAGACGCACTCTCTCTAGCGAAAAATCTTGCACGGAAATACGGCGACCGTCGCCGCGCACTGAACAAGCTCGCCGCTTGGCCTGCAGACATCCCCGTAGGGGCCGGCCTCGGTCGGCACTCCCGAGCCAGAACGTCCGCCAATGCAGAAAGGGCGGCGCAAGCGCCGCCCCTACGTAGGTGTACCGATTCCCCGATCCTGAGCCTACATATTCTTCAACAGAATCGTGCTCATGAGGTCGGCGGTGTGCTCGCAGGCGTCGCAGCAGCTCTCCATGAAGGCGTACAGGCGCGACCACTTCAGCACGTGCATGGGCTCGTCAGCGTGGTTCACGTGCAGGTTGCGGATGACCTCCACGTACAGCGCGTCGGCCTCCTCCTCGTTGTCGGAGACCTGAATGACCAGCTGCTTGAAGTTCTTCGACTTCTTGAAGTTGCGGAAATCCTCCATGGCGGCGTCCACGGCCTTGCACGACTTGCGGATGAGGGTGGCGAAGCGCAGGGCGTCCTCGGGAATCTGATGGATGTCGAACATGTAGAAGTACTGCAGCACGTCCTCGATCTCATCCAGAATCTCGTCCAGCGCGCCGGCCAAAGCCACGATGTCCTCGCGATCGAACGGCGGCATGAAGTCGTTGCCGACGTGCTTGTAGATGTCGTGGTTGATCATGTCGCCGGCGTGTTCGAGCGCATGGGCCTCATCGAGCACCGCGCGCAGGGCAGCGGCATCGGTGAAGTTCTCCATGGCGCGCACAAGGACGCTCGCCTCTTGCACGGCCAGATCGGACAGCTCTTCGTAGGCGTCGAAGTAATCGTACTTGTGTTTCTTGGCCACTGGACTTCCCTTCTCGTGTTACAGGATCATAAGGAACAACTTGGCACAGGCGAAGCCCAGGATGCCGCACCCGGGGAAGGTGAGCACCCACGTCTTCACCATATCGATGGCGATAGACCATTTCACGGACTTGGGGCTCTTCGCGGCCCCCACGCCCATGATGGCCGTCGTGTTGGTGTGCGTCGTGGAAACCGGCAAGCCCCCGAAGGTGGCGAGCATAAGACTCACGAACGTGGAGAGGCTGGCGGCGAATCCCTGGAACGCCTCGAGCTTCACCATGTCCATGCCCACGGACTTGATGATGCGCTCGCCGCCCACGGCCGTACCGAGGCCCATGTTGAAGGCGCAGAAGATCATGAGCCACATGGGCATCGCCACGCCCGACAGATCCATGCCCATGCCGGCGGTCATCATAATGGCCAGCATGAAGATGGACATGAACTTCTGGCCGTCTTGGGCGCCATGCATGAAGGCCACGCCGGCACCGGAGCAAATCTGCGCCCACTTGAAGAACGAGTTCGCCTTCTGACGGTTTACATGTCGGCACAGCCGCCCGATGAGCTTGTAGTTGAGCCAGCCCAGGCCGAAGCCGAGCAGCGTCGAGAGCAAAATGCCGTAGATGACCTTCATCCACTCGGCGCCGTTGATGGCATCGAGGCCGCCCTGGACGGCGATGGCCGCCCCCGTGAGGCCGGCGATGAGCGAGTGGGACTGGGAGGTGGGGATGCCGAACCACCAGGCCGCCGCGCCCCAGACGATAATGGCGACCATCGCCGCCATGAGCGCCGTCAGGGCCTGATGGGAGTTGCCGCCGAAGTCCACCATGGAGAAAATGGTATGGGCCACCGCCGTGGAGACCAGCGACACGAGCAAAAGCCCCAGGAAATTGAACACCGCCGCCATGATGATGGCGTGCCGAGGCTTCATGGCCCGAGTAGAGACCGCCGTGGCGATGGCATTGGGCGCATCCGTCGCGCCGTTCACAATGATAACGCCGATATTAAGCAGAGTCACCACCAGAAGGATGGGGTTCTGCATAAGCTCGGAGAGGAAAAAGGTCCACTCGATCGTCACGGAGTTCCTTCCAACAGATAAGCTGCACCCAGAAAATGCGCAGTAGCCCAAGTCTACCCTATGACACGCCGTCAGCAAGACAGACTGCCAATTTTTTTGAAAAATCAGGGGTGCGAGAGGCGGGAGAAATCGCACCATCTATTCGAGGTGCTACTTCGCAGCCTCCTCGTCCACGAGCAAAAGCAACTCCGCTTGCGAATGGACACCGAGCTTCGCGTATAGGTTCCGCATATGCGTCTTCACCGTCGATTGGCTCACCACCAACTTCTCAGCGATATAGGGCGCCCGGTAATTCTGAGCCAAGAGCAGGAATATTTCCCGCTCGCGCGGCGTCAGCTCGAAGCGGTCGCCCAAAGCGCTGCAAGCCGCTACGATGTCGGGACGCTGCCCGAGAGGGGACGTTTCGGACGCACCGCTCACTTGCGAAGGCGTCGCCTCTGGCGATGGTTCCCGCCGAGTCATCTGGCGATGCACCAACAGCAAAGCGAGCAAGGCTGCTCCAGCAAAGGACAGCAGCACCACTACTGCCACCAACGTAGCGTAGAGCGATTCGGGCAGCAGGGAATGAAGACCCGAGAAAAGAGCGCGCATGGCAATCATAAAGGCAAAGGAAGCATAGAGGGGCACCACCGAGCGCGGGCCCTTTCGCATCTCTGGAAACAAAAACGGCACCATCATGATATAGAACAGGACAACCTTGTAGGTGGAGTCCACAATAAGGAAATGAAGCACGAACAGCATACCGACCAGCTGAGCAGTATAGAGCGAGACGAGCGATAACGGCAAGACAAGCAGATCAAGCACAAGCACGAAGCTACGATTCCAGGCGAAGCGAATGATAAGCGCTACTGCCACCCCGCCCAGGATAGTGCCGGCACCAATGGAGAGCTGCATGGCCTGATCCATGGTAAAGCCATCCTGCAACGGCATCCAAGCCGACTGCGTCGAGATCATGGGGCTACGGCACAAAAGCGGGAAGGCGAGAAGCCCCGCAGCAGCAACAATATCCCGCGTCGTTTCAAGAGAAAAAGCGGGAAGCGGATGATGCTCTGCCGGCGAGATTGAGGGAAGCGCCGAGGAACCTCCGTCTCCCGGTCGGCCCCGATATGTCAGAAAGGCCCCTGCAGCCACAAGAGGAAGCAGCACGAGAATGCCCTCCAGCACATTGGCCGGAACAACCGAAAGCAGGCAAGTAAGCGCCCCGGAAACTATGATCGCAGCAGCAATAAGACACCCCTCGCGCCACGAACCAAGTCCCATGAGCCGCTCGGCCCACAGCACTACAAGCAGCCCCGTAGAAGCCCGGTAAACCGCGCGAACCACAAACATGAGCGTCTCGTCGAGCCCCGTCCCCCACAGAACAAGCCACGTGGAGAGCGTCGCCAAAAAGCCGACAGCTCCGCGCAATATCGCACTGTTGCTCAACCGACGAGCAGGATAACGCCAAACCAGAAATGCCAATACCATCAGTGCGAACGCCTCAGCCAAATAAGGCACAGGCGCAAACATAGAAAAGCTCACGCTGTGAGCCACGGGCATCCGCTGCACTTCCATCATAATAAGCGCACAGGCGAGACCCGCCACAACCGAGGCGCTCTGAGGCGTGCACGCGGCAAAACGTCGAACGAAATCCATCTATCATCCTCCCTTCCCTGTTATATCAGAAAAACAGTATGAACCGATGCGGTATCAGCAAGTTCATACCGTTTGTAGTAGGCGAAAAGAGCGCCATTTCTGATAGTTTTGAAGAGCGCGAAAGCGTCGGGGCGACGTCATCACTCGCAAAGTCGGGTGCAGCAGTACCGCGCCGTCGTTCCGCACGACCGAATACGAAAGGAGAGGGAATCGTGGAATTGAATCGCCGAGACTTTCTGAAAGGCGCGCTCGCTATGGGCGCCGCAGGAGCGGCAGGAGCAGGACTTGCCGGCTGCGCTCCCAGTGGCGGAGAGAACCCGAAGACCGCTGAAACTGGTGGCATCGAGTACCCGGCGGGGCTGCAGGCGAGCGACTTCGAAGACTCACCCGTCGAGATTGAACCCATCACGGAGTTCAGCGAAGAGAAAACCTACGATGTCGTAGTGGTCGGTGCCGGAACCGGCGGGGTGCCGGCGGCCCTGTCGGCCCTTGAGGAGGGCGCCACCGTTGCCGTGCTCCAAAAAGAATCGAAGCCCATTTCCCAGGGCGGCACCTGCTCCGGCGTCCTTCTGGACGAGAGCGACGAGCAGGGCGTCATGAACTACATCCAGGGCTTTCTGGAGGATTGCGGCTGGCGCGCCGACCGCGGCTCGGCCGAAACTTACGCCAAGTACTCCGGTGAGGCCATCCGCTGGATGCAGGTGCGCACCGCAGAAGCCGGATTCCCGCCCTACATGGTACGCCCCACGGCTGTGACCGAGTACGAGGACGGATCGAAGTGCTCGCGCCGCTCCATCATGTTCGGCCCCAAACCCTACAACAACGGCACCATGATCGAGCACTTGGCCGATATGGCTGCCGAGCGCGGCGTGGAGTTCTTCTATTCCACTCCTGGCGTGCAGCTGGTCACCGATGAGTCCGGCGCCGTCACCGGCGTCATCGGCAAGAGCGGAAACGACTACATCAAGTTCAATGCCACCAAGGGCGTCATCCTGTCCACGGGCGACTACCAGAACAACCAGAGCCTCGTGGAGCGCTACTGCCCCGACGTGAAGGACTTCGACCGAAAGCAAACCAACAAGACCGGCGACGGCATCCTCATGGCTATGGCCATCGGCGGTGGGTTCGTGCCCGTGGGTCACTCCCACATGATGCACGACTTCGATTCCGGCCCCATGTTCGACGAGCCGTTCCTCACGGTAAACGAGAACGGCGAGCGCTTCATGAATGAGGACTGCATCTTCGAGGAGATCAATTGCGTGCTGCGCAACCAGCCCAAACCCGGCTGGTACTCCCAGATCTTCGACGACGACTACATTGCCCAGGTGACCGAGTGGGGCGGCAAGCCTACCGAGAAAGAGAAGATGCAAAACTACATGCCCGACGTTGAGATGGATCGCTCCCCCGAGAGCGGCGCCAATGTCATCGAGGGGCTCATCGACACCTACTGCTGCGACACCCTTGACGAGCTGGCTGGCAAGCTGGGAATCCCTGCCGATGCCCTGAAGAAGTCGGTGGAGCGCTACAACGAGCTGTGCGATGCTGGCTTCGACGCCGACTTCGGCAAGCAGGCCAAGTACCTGAAGAAGATCGAGAAAGCTCCTTACTGGGGCATCCACAAGCACGTGCGCGTCTCGGCTCTGTGCGCCGGCGCTACCGTGAACGAGAATTACCAGGCCACCCGTGGCGTGGGCGGCGAGGTCATCCCCAACCTGTGGGTCACCGGCTTCTCGGCCGGCCAGCTGTGCGGCGCCCCCGACTGGTCAATGTACCAGGGCGGCATGTCCGCCGGCCACTGCATCATGACCGGTCGCATCTGCGGCATCCAGGCGGCCACTGGCGGCAAGCTCGAGGCGAGCACGCCCATCACCGAGGCCGATGTGGCGGCGATCTCCGCCTAGCGCGTTCCGCTCTCCTCACCCCTATATAGCCCTCCCCCCGACGCCCCGCACCCCTCCCGCGGGGCGTCTTTTGCAGGGCCTACTCGGGGTCGCCGTAGAGGGCGAAGACGCGGCGGCGCTCGGCGCCGATGGTGGTGAGGTTGTTGTGGCCGGGAAGAACCGCCGTGTCGTCGGGCAGCGCCGCGAGCTTCTTCAGGGAGGCGCGCATGTCGGCCATGGAACCGCCCTCGAAATCAGTGCGCCCGATGGTGCCGGCGAACAGCGTGTCACCGGAGAGGAGCACCGGAAGCCCCTTGGGATGGTTGCCGAACTGCGGGATATCGAACAGGCAAATGGAACCGGGGGTGTGGCCGGGCGTCGCGATGACCTTCCACTTCATGTTCCCCACTTCCACAACATCGCCGTGGGCCACGGTGCGGTCGACCGGGCAGGGCACGCCCCGGGTGGAGAGATCCTCGTCGCAGGGTTCCTCGATAAGCGGCGCGTCAATGGCCGACGCAATGACGGGCGCACCCGTGGCCTCGCGCAGCTCGGCGGCGGCGCCGGTGTGGTCGAAATGGGAATGGGTGAGCACGATGGCGTCCAGTTTGCGCTCGCCCAGAGCCGCCAAAATCTTGTCAGCCGAGCAGCTGGGATCCACCACCATGGTGCCTTCGCCGTCGGAGACGATATACACGTTGTTGGCGAGCACGCCCATGATCATATACTCGACATCGACGCACAATCCGCTGATCTCATACAAATCCGTCGCCATTTCTCAACCTTTCTTGCTTGATCCTTGGGGCATCATTCTACGGGCATCGAAGACGCCGTCGATGGCGGACAGGCGCTTTGTCATGCGCTCGATAACCGCCAAGTCGGACAGCTGGAAGAGGAAGCGCATCTCCACCATGCCATCGCGGTGGGTGGTGGTGTTGCAGGACAGCACATTGGCGCCCATCTCGGAAATGACGCGCGTCACGTCCAGAAGCAGGTTCATGCGGTCGAGCGCCTCGATGTAGATCTCCACCTGGTAGGTGGCCGCCGTGGGCGTCCCCTCCCATTCCACCTCGATGATGCGCTCGGGATGCCGCTTCAAATCGAGCGCGTTGGGGCAGTCGGCCCGGTGCACCGACACGCCGCGGCCGCGGGTCACAAACCCCAAGATGTCGTCGCCGGGCACGGGGTTGCAGCAGCGCGACAGGCGCACGAGCACGTCGTCGACGCCCTTCACCACGATGCCCTGGGACGAGTGGGTCTCGTGCTTCTTCGGGCGCTTCACGGACGTGAGCATGGGGGCCATGATGCCCGTGGAGGAGGCCGATGTGCCCACCGTGGGCTTCTCCGCCTCCTCGTTGCCCTTGTCCACCAGGATCTTCAGCAGGCGGTTCGTGACGTGCTGGGCCTTCTCCTTGCCCGTGCCGATGTGCACGTACATCTCGTCGGGGTCTTTGAAGCCGAGCGCCTCGGCCACCAGCTTCAGCGCCCGCATCGATTGGGCGCTGGAAAGCCCCAGCCCGTGCTTGCGCATCTCGCGCACGAGCATGTCGCGGCCCATCTGCATGTCGTCGGAGCGGGTGATCTTCGAGAAGTAGGAGCGGATCTTGCTGCGGGCCGAGGGCGTCTTCACGATGTTCAGCCAGTCGCGGGAGGGGCTCGCGCTCTTCTGGGTGAGCACCTCCACGCGGTCGCCCACCTGCAGCTGGTAGGACAGAGGCACGATGGAGCCGTTCACCTTGGCGCCCACGCAGTGGTTGCCCACCTCGGTGTGGATGGCGTAGGCGAAGTCCACCGGCGTGGAGCCGGCGCGCAGGCTCATGACCTCGCCCTTCGGCGTGAACACGAAGACCTCCGTGTCGTCGAGGTCCATCTTCAGCGACTTTAGGAACTCGCGGGAGTCCTCGGTCTCGTCCTGCCAGTCCACCATCTGGCGCAGCCACGCCAGCTGGGCATCCAGGTTGTCGGCGGCGCCGGGGCGCGAGGCGCCGGTCTCCTTGTAGCGCCAGTGGGCCGCCACGCCGTACTCGGAGTTGCGGTGCATCTCCTCGGTGCGGATCTGCACCTCCAGGGGACGTCCGGCCGGCCCCATGACCGTCGTGTGCAGCGACTGGTACATGTTGAACTTCGGCATGGCGATGTAGTCTTTGAAGCGGCCGGGCATGGGGTGCCACAGCGTGTGCACCGCGCCCAGAGCCGAGTAGCAGTCCTTCACCGAGCTGGTGATGATGCGCACGGCGATGAGGTCGTAAATCTCCGAGAAGCCCTTGCCCTTCTTCGTCATCTTCTGGTAGATGGAGTACAGATGCTTCGGACGCCCCATGATCTGGGCCGAAATTCCCACCTTCCCCATCTCCTCGTGCAGCACGGCGATGACGTCGGCCAGGTACTTCTCGCGCTCGGCGCGGGACTCGGTCACCATGCGGGAGACCTGCTTGTACTTGTTGGGCTCCAGGTAGAAGAAAGAGAGGTCTTCCAGTTCCCACTTGATGGAGTTGATGCCAAGGCGGTGGGCGATGGGGGCGTAGATCTCCAGCGTCTCGCGGGACTTGAAGATGCGCCGATCCTCGCGCAGGGCCGCCAGTGTGCGCATATTGTGCAGACGGTCGGCAAGCTTGATGAGGATGACGCGGATGTCCTTGGACATGGCCACGAACATCTTGCGAATGGTGGCCGCCTGCTCGTCGGTGAGCGACTCCACCTCGATGCGGGTGATCTTGGTGACGCCCTCCACGAGCGCCCGCACCTGCGGGTTGAAGGTGCGCTCCACTTCCTCGGCCGTCACCTTCGTGTCCTCCACGGTGTCGTGAAGCAGCGCCGCCGTGATGGTCTCGGCATCCATGCGCAGATCGGCCAGGATGATGCCCACCTCGATGGGATGGATGATGAATGGCTCGCCGGACTTGCGGCACTGGCCCGCGTGGGCGTCGCGGGCGAACTCGAAGGCGCGGCGCAGCATGGCCTCCTCCGGCGCGTCCATGTAGGCACTCGTCAGGCGCGCCAGCTCGGCGAAGCGGTCCTCGGGCGTGGCGGGCCCGCGTTCGATGGCCGAATCGGCCGTGGGATGCGGGCGGCCCAGAAGCGCGTCCACGGTCTCTTTCGTGGCCTTCCCGGCGCTGACGGCATCGGCCGCCGCCCGGACGGAATCGTCTCTCTCGGCGCTCATGGGCGCCTCCCTTCTCCTGAACGCGGATGATCCGCGGATCGTTATCGGTTAGTGCCCCTGGCCCGGCCAGTTCCTCGGCACGATGGGATGGCACAGACGCACCGTGAGCGCGGGCTCGTCGGTGCCCAGCGCCCATCGGCAGAAGCCGCCGAACAGCGTGCGCTCGTCGATGCCCTCGCGGTAGCGCACCGAATCGGTCAGTTCCACCTTCGACGCCCCCTCGCGCACCCGCACCCACAGATGCGGGCGGCCGGCCTCGTAAACGGTGCGCGTCTCGATGAGCCCGAGCTCGCGGAACACGGCCAAGCCGCAGGCCGCCGAGGTGGGACTCACGGCGCGGAAGGCGTCGGAAGCAGCCTCGGCCAGATCGGCGTCGGCCACGCAGAAGTAGTCGTCGGGAGTGTTGCGCTGCAGCGAGCGCAGCTTGCGGTACACCTGGGCCATGACGTCATGATCCGGCGTGGCGTCGGCCAAGATGCGCTCGTTGATGGAGGCATCCCCGCGCCCGTAGAGCAGATGCACCCACGCCGGCTTCCCATCGCGCCCGGCCCGGCCGCTCATCTGGTTGAATTCCACGTCGCTGAAGGGCAGATGGTACAGCACCACGTGCCGGATGTTGGGAATATCGACCCCTTCCCCGAAGGCCGAGGTGGCCACGAGCACCTTCAGGTCGTCGCGACGGAACAGCTCCTCGATGCGCTTGCGCTCGTCGCGGGAGAGCCCCGCGTTGTAGAAGCCGATCATGCAGGCGAGCTGCGGCACCCGCCGGCGCAGCATGCGCGCGAGCGCCACGGAATGCTCGCGGGAGTTCACGTAGATGACGGTCTTCTCGCCCGTGGCCACCAGGGAGGCCAAATAGTCGTCGCGGTGCGGGATGTTGCGCTGGTCGTCCAGGTACAGGTTGTCGCGGGCCGTCTCGTCGATGACCGAGTCCTGAATGGGCAGCACCGCATCGATGTCGTCGGCCACGGCGTCGTTGGCCGTGGCGGTCACCGCGAGCACCACGGGGTCTCCGAGCCGGGTCAGCGCCCGGTCGAGCTGGGTGTAGGCCACGCGCTGGCCGGCCTTGGCCTGTCCGATGTGGTGCGCCTCGTCCACGACGACGAACCCGACGCGCCCCGAGGCCGCCAGCTCGTCGGTGTGGAACATGAGGTACTCCGGCGTGGTGAGCACGATATCGAGGCTCCCGTCGGCCAGCCCCGCGTACACCGCCGCGCGCTCCTCGGGCGTCGACTCGCCGGTGATGACGGCGCTCGCGATACCGAAGCGCTCGAGGCTCGCCCGCAGATGGAACACCTGGTCGGCGATGAGCGCCCGCAAGGGGTAGATGAACAGGCTCGCGGCATGGTCGGTCAGCGCGCGGAAGGCGGCGTAGGTTTGGAAGCACAGCGACTTGCCGCGCCCCGTGGCCATGACGGCGAAGGTGGACTTCCCCGCCCGCAGCCGATCGAGAATCTCTCGCTGGGCCGGATGCAGCGGGCGGTCGTCGATGATGGCCTTCACAATGGCCGCCTCCAGGCCGTCCGGGTCGCGCCGGGCCGTCTCCTCCCACTGGGCGCGGCGGGGCGCCAGATCGGGCAGCGCCGGCTCGGGCGCCTCGTCGGCGGCCGCAAGATCGGGCTCCCCTTCCGCTTCGGCGAACAGATCGGCGGTGAACGACACGGCGTCCGGGTCGAGGCAGGCCTCCAAAGCGCAGCAGCTGCGCGCCGGGGCCACGGTTTCCAGCATGGCCTTCACCGAGCGGCGGCCGCGCCATTCGTCGATCTGCACCGTGAAGGCGGCGTCCACCACCGCGTCGTTCACGAGCAGCGCGTCGATGGCGGCGCAGTGGAACATGATGCCGGCCACCGATGCGCGCCCGTTGGTGAGCGTGCAGGCGAAGTGGTCCTTGGTCTGGCCCACCGCCCGGGTGTTCACGAGCGTCACGTTACGGGCCAGGAACGTGGGCTGGGGGTTCTCCTGGCCGAAGGGGGCGAGCCGCTCGACCAGCGCCACGGATTCGAGCGTCAGCTCGTCCAGGCTCACGAGCGCGTCCACCTCGGTCAGCGGATGGAAGGCCGCCTCCGGCAGCTTCTGCATATAGGCGTCGAGACGCTGGGCGAAGGCCTTCAAATTTTTGGTGGGGATGGTGACGCCCACGGCCGCCCCATGGCCTCCGAAGCGCTTCGTGAGATACGAGATCGATTCCACCGCCTCGAAGAGGTTCACGTTGCCCACGGAGCGTCCGGAGCCGCGGGCCTCGTCGCCGTCGATGGTGAACAGAAGCGCCGGCACCCCGTAGGTGTTCACGAGGCGGGAGGCCACGATGCCCTTCACGCCCTCGTGCCAGCCCTCGCCGGCCACCACGAGCGCCCGCTGGCCGTGGTAGATCCTGCCGGCCTGCTCCTTCGCGATGTCCGACAGCTCCGCCTCAATGGCGCGGCGCTGGTTGTTCACGTCCTCCAGGGCCTCGGCCATGGCGCAGCACTCGCCGTAGTTGTCGCACATGAGCAGATCGAGCGCCAAATCGGCATTGCCCATGCGCCCGGCGGCGTTCAGGCGCGGAATGAGGGAGAACGACAGGTTCGTGGCCGAAAGCGGCTTGCCGGCCTGGCCCGTGGTGGCCAGAAGCGCGGCGATGCAGGGACGCGGGTTAGTGTTCATGCGCGCGAGGCCGTCGGCCACGAGCGCTCGGTTCTCATCGCGCATGGGCATGAGGTCGGCCACAGTGCCCAAGGTGGCGAAGTCGGTGTAGCTGCGCCACAGGTGCGGAAACCCCAGGCGGCTGCCGAGCACCTGCACGAGCTTCAAGGCCACGCCAACGCCGGCGAGGATGGCGCTCGGGCAGTCCTCGGACATTTTCGGATCGGCCACGGGAACGCCCTCGGGCACGAGATCGGCCGCCTCGTGGTGGTCGGTGATGTAGACCTCCACCCCCGCCTTCAGGATGTCGGCCACCTCGTTCTTGCAGGCAATGCCGCAGTCCACGGTGACGATGACGTCGGGCTCCAGAGCTCGGGCGCGCTCGAAGGCGGCCGCGGTGATGCCGTAGCCTTCCTCGAAACGGCGGGGAACGAAGGGGAACGCGCAGGCGCCGAGGGCCCGCAGGCCCCGGGTGAGCACGGTGGTAGCGGAGATGCCGTCCAAATCGAAGTCGCCGAACACGACGATGCGCTTCTTCTCGCGGATGGCGTCGATGAGCCCGTCGGCCACTTCTGCCAGCCCTGGGATCTCCAAGGGATTGCGCCAGTCGCGGTCGAGCGAGGGGTTCAAGAA
>ERZ836441.2665-NODE-2665-length-13588-cov-5.638735_pt1 | contig 13588 bp, 10 predicted proteins | sample MGYA00519686_ERZ836441 | MGnify/ENA primary metagenome ERZ836441 (study PRJEB31850, sample SAMEA3708800) | human gut metagenome | biome: human gut; feature: human-associated habitat; material: faeces | place: China | collected 2014 ... | reverse complement strand
GGGAAGATGCAACTTTTGTAAAGAAATTCAGAAGTGAAGCGCAGGCAGCAGCAGGTCTTACCCATCCAAACATAGTAAATGTATTTGATGTAGGCGATGATGAGGGTGTTTATTATATCGTAATGGAGCTGATCGAGGGAATCACTCTTAAGGAGTATATTTCCAAGAAAGGCAAGCTTTCGGTAAAGGAAGCTACCAGTATTGCCATTCAGGTATCTATGGGACTTGAGGCAGCACACAGCCACGGCATTGTACATCGTGATGTGAAGCCTCAGAATATTATTATTTCCACAGACGGCAAAGTAAAGGTAACAGACTTTGGAATTGCAAGAGCTGCTTCTTCCAATACCATCAGCTCTAATGTTATGGGGTCTGTACATTACAGCTCACCGGAGCAGGTACGAGGTGGCTACAGCGATGAGAAGAGTGATATCTACTCACTTGGTATCACCTTATATGAGATGGTAACAGGACGTGTTCCTTTTGACGGAGATACTACAGTTGCCATTGCAATCAAACATCTTCAGGAAGAGATGGTACCGCCAAGTGTTTATTCCCCGGATCTGCCGTACAGTCTGGAACAGATCATTATGAAATGCACCCAGAAGAGTGTGGACCGCAGATATAATAAGATGGAGGACGTGATCGAGGATCTGAAGCATTCTCTTATTGACCCGCAGGGAGATTTTGTGAAGCTTACATCTGTAGATACAGATGCTAAGACGGTTGTAATTTCTGATGAAGAGCTTGGAGAGATCAAGCATACTCCGAAGCAGACTCTTAAGCCGGATATAGAAACTCTGGAAAAAGAACTGAATGAGACAAACTACGATGATGATGACGATTTCGAGTATGATAATAAGGAAGAGAGCTCGAAAGGCTCCAGAAAGAACCGGGATCGTGAACGAAGCAGAGAGCGGGAAGAGAGAGAAAGACGTATCAAAAAGCAGAAAAGAGGCGTCAGTGTAGCTGGAAGTATTATTGCTCTGATCATAGGTGCCGCAGTTCTGATCGCGGTAATTCTTGTTGTGGGAAAGGCAGCAGGTCTGATCGGAGACAGCAAGGATTCTTCTTTGGATCAGCAGAATCAGCAGGCACAGGTTACCCAGGCTGCTGACGAAGATGATGGTATGGTACCAGTACCTGATCTTATCGGTAAGACAGAGGCTGAGGCACAGGAACTTTGCGCTTCTGTAAATATCGGAATGACCTACAAAGGTGAAGAGGCTTCCACACAGGAAAAAGGCAAGATTTCTTCACAGGATCCTGTACAGGGAACAAAGGTAGCTAAAAATTCAACTGTTAACTATTATTTAAGTAAAGGTTCTGAGTCCGTTACCCTTACAGATATGTTCGGTCAGAATGGCGCTTTGGCGCAGGAAACTCTGGAAAGCCAGGGCTTAACGGTTCAGATCAATAAGATTTACCCGGATGAAAGTCAGTCTTCTATGGTAGACATTGGATGTGTCCTTGATACTGAGCCAGCGGCAGGAACTACTGTCAAGGCAGGCGATACAGTTACTCTTACTATCAGCCGTGGTATTAATTATGGTGACAGTGTACAGGTGCCAGATGTAACCGGAATGGAGAAGAATGATGCAATTGCCAAGCTTGGCAAATTCATTAATATTAATGTGGAAATGCAGATGAGCACAGACGTTGCAGAGGGAACTGTTATCTCTCAGGATCCTATAGGATATACAGATGACAACCCGGTATATGCAGATCCGGATAACGATACGATCACTCTTACTGTAAGCAGTGGAAGTCAGGATACTTCTTCACAGAATACTGAGGATCAGAGTTCCTCTGATACTACTGCAGCAGCAAATGGCGAAGTATGGAAATGTACACAGAAACTGAATACGCCTACCGGATATAATGGAGGTCTGATCAGACTGGAGCTTGTTCAGAATGTAGGCGGCGCTCCAAAAGCAAGCTCTGTGGTAGAAGGACAGCAGCTTACTTTCCCATATCAGCTGGATATTACAGGTGCACCAGGAGTTGCTGAGGGTACTTTATATCTGTCTGAGCAGCAATCTGATGGAAGCTATCAGGAACTTGGCCATTATCCTCTTACTTTTGAGAAGGTTGAGTAATCCATGCAGGGAAAGATCATTAAAGGAATTGCAGGCTTCTATTATATCTATGCGGAAGACGGCAATGTTTACGAATGTAAAGCAAAAGGAATTTTTCGAAAGGATAATTTCAAGCCTCTGGTAGGTGATAATGTGGAGATTACCGTTTTGAATGAGGAGGAGAAGGAAGGCAGTGTAACTTCCATTCTTCCCCGCCGCAATTCACTTATCCGTCCTGCTGTTGCCAACGTAGATCAGGCATTTTTGATTTTTGCCATGGAGAATCCAAAGCCTAACTTTCTTCTTCTGGACCGCTTTCTGATTATGATGAAGCAGCAGGAAATTCCTGCAGTTATCTGCTTCAATAAGAAAGATGTGGGAGAGAAGGAAGAAATGGAAAAGCTTTACGAAATCTACACTGGATGTGGATATCGTGTAGTGCTTTCCAGTACCTATGAGGGAGAGGGAATGGACGAGATCCATGAGATACTGAAGGGAAAAACAACAGTAGTTGCAGGACCTTCCGGTGTGGGGAAATCTTCCATTACCAACTGTATGCAGGGTGAAGTGCAGATGGAGACTGGTGAGATCAGCAAAAAACTGAAGCGCGGCAAGCATACCACCAGACATTCCCAGGTAATCCCGGTGGAGAAGAATACTTTCCTGGTGGATACTCCGGGATTTTCTTCTTTGTATCTTACCGATATGAAGGAAGAGGAGCTTCGGGATTACTTCCCGGAATTTGTAATGTATGAGCCGCAATGCCGGTTTCAGGGGTGTATGCACATTCATGAACCGGGCTGTGCAGTGAAGAAAGCTCTGTCTGAAGGTAAAATTAGTCAGCAGCGGTATGACAACTATCTGGCTTTATATGAGGAATTAAAAGAGAAAAGGAGATACTAAAACTATGTATCAGCTATGCCCTTCCATTTTATCAGCGGATTTTAACCGTCTGGGCGAACAGATTAAAATTCTTGAAAACGAAGGAGTTGAATGGCTCCATATTGATGTTATGGATGGAGATTTTGTACCGAGCATTTCCTTTGGTATGCCGGTGATCAAATCCATCCGTAAAGAATCCAAGATGTTTTTTGATGTTCATCTTATGGTGACAGAGCCGGAAAGATACATTCAGGATTTTGTAAATTGTGGTGCGGATTCCATCACCGTTCATGCTGAGGCATGTGAGGATCTGGAACGTACTATAGAGCGTATCAAGGATGCAGGAGTGAAAGTTGGTGTTTCCATCAAGCCTGCAACTCCGGTAAATGATATCAGCCATATGCTTGAGGATGTGGATATGGTTTTGGTAATGACTGTTCAGCCTGGCTTTGGCGGACAGAAATATATGGACGAGTGTACAGAGAAGATTCAGGAACTGAGAGAACTGATCGACAAAGAGAATCTGAATGTGGATATTGAGGTTGACGGTGGAATCAATGAAGGTACCATAGAGACTGTTATGAAAGCTGGTGCCAATATCTTTGTTGCCGGATCCTGGGTATTCGGCGGTGATATTGCCCAGAATGTCCGCCATATTCAGAAACAGATCGAAGAGATTGGTGACAGGATTGAGTGAGAGATAGAATGATAGATACAGTAATCGTAAGCGGGGGCATGATCCAGAAAGATTTTGCCCTCGATTTTATAAGAAAAATAGAAGAAGAGCGAAAAGGAAAGAAGCTGCTTTTGCTGGCGGCTGACAGAGGACTGGATTTCTTTCTGGAAACAGGTCTTGTCCCGGATATTGTGGACGGTGATTTTGACAGTTTATCAGGTGCTGGAAAGGCATATCTGGAGAGTCTTGACCATACAGAAATTGTCAGACTGAATCCTGAAAAGGATGATACAGATACCCAGTCTACTTTAAATCTGGCAATAAGAAGAGGGGCAAAGAATATTCTTATTCTTGGCGCAACTGGTGGAAGACTGGATCATTTTATTGGAAACATGGGACTTTTGGAATATGGCAGACAAAAGGGTGTCAATGTGATCCTGGCAGATGCTCAGAATTACATCTGTCTTGTGGAAAATGGCTATATTATTCGAAAAGACAGTCAGTTCGGAAAATATATTTCTTTTTTCGCAGCCGGTGAAACGGTTGAAGGTCTTACTTTGAAGGGGTTTAAATACCCATTGGATCATTACCGCCTTACTACAGATAACTGCGGCCGCACCGTTAGCAACGAGATCCAGGAAGAAAAGGCCAAGGTACTCTACGAAAAAGGCAGTCTTCTTATGATCATGTCCAGAGATTTGAAATAAATGATGTATTACAAAAGAGAAACACTTCATATTCAATTGGAAATATGAGGTGTTTTTTCAAATTTATCAGATTGTCCAGAGCTTTTGTCTTGATGGAAAGAGTTGGGTATGCTAAAATAAAAAGATGTATAGAGAAGACAATATGGGGCCGGAAATATATCATATTTTTATTGTTTGTGGTATAATAGCAAAAGAATGGCGTAAAGAAATGTCAAACGCCCCTAAAAATAAGGAGAAATAGGATAAAATGAAATTAGGTATCGTTGGACTTCCAAATGTAGGAAAAAGTACACTTTTTAATTCCCTGACAAAGGCTGGTGCAGAATCTGCGAACTATCCCTTCTGTACCATTGACCCGAATGTGGGAGTTGTTACTGTGCCGGATGAAAGACTTGCACTGCTTGGTGATTTTTATCATTCCAAGAAAGTGACACCGGCCGTTATAGAATTTGTTGACATTGCAGGACTTGTAAAGGGCGCTTCTAAGGGAGAAGGTCTTGGAAACCAGTTCCTTGCAAACATCCGTGAAGTTGATGCAATCGTTCATGTAGTACGCTGTTTTGAGGATACCAATGTAATTCACGTAGATGGAAGCATCGACCCGATCCGTGATATTGAGACTATCAACCTGGAGCTCATTTTCTCTGATCTTGAGATCCTGGAGAGAAGAATTGCAAAGGTTACCAAGACTGCCCGTATGGACAAAGAAGCTGCAAAAGAGCTTGATTTCCTTCAGAAGATCAAGAAATGGTTGGAAGACGGCAAAATGGCCATCACTATGGAACTGGAGAATGAGGATGAGGAAGCATGGATGGGAACATACAATCTGCTCACTCAGAAACCGGTTATTTACGCTGCAAATGTTGCAGAAGACGATCTTGCAAATGATGGTGCTGACAATGCGCATGTACAGGCTGTAAGAAAATATGCTGCAGAGCAGAACAGTGAGATTTTCGTAATCTGTGCACAGATCGAGGAAGAGATTTCCGAACTGGATGAGGATGAGAGAAAAATGTTCCTGGAGGATCTTGGACTCAAGGAATCAGGACTTGAGAAGCTGGTTAAGGCAAGTTATCATCTCCTTGGACTTATGAGCTTCCTGACCTCCGGAGAAGATGAGACCAGAGCATGGACCATCAAGATTGGAACCAAGGCTCCGCAGGCAGCAGGTAAGATTCATTCTGATTTTGAGCGTGGATTCATTAAGGCTGAGGTGGTAAACTATCAGGATCTTCTTGACTGTGGCTCCTATGCAGGCGCAAGAGAAAAAGGTCTTGTAAGAATGGAAGGTAAGGATTACGTAGTACAGGATGGCGATGTGATCTTATTCCGTTTCAATGTCTGATAAGTAATAGAAACAGAGGGATAGCATAAATGTCAATTCAGTTTCCGAATCTAGGAATAAACCTGGGTTATGTGGGGAAATCCATTCAAATATTTGGATTTGAGATTACATTTTTTGGCCTTGTAATAGCTCTGGGAATGCTTCTGGGAATGGGATTTGTGATTCTGGAAGCGAAGCGCTGCGGCGAGAATAAAGACGATTATCTGGAAATGATGATCATGTCCCTGCTTCTGGGTGTGGTCGGATCCAGAATGCTTTATGTTTTATGTTCCTGGAATCTTTATAAGGGCAATATTATTGAGATCTTTAATGTGAGAAATGGCGGACTTACATTCTACGGCGGTCTGTTTGGAGGAATGCTGGGAGCAGCCATTTACTGCGGCGTGCGCAGAAAATCTTTTATGCAGATGGCAGATACTGCCAGCATGGGAATCGTTATTGCGCAGATAATAGGAAGGTGGGGAGATTTCTTTAACAGGGAATCTTTCGGTGAGTATACCAACAGCATATTTGCAATGCAGCTCCCTTTATCTGCTGTGCGTTCCAGCGAAGTGACATCTGCAATGAGGGAAAACCTGGAGACAATAGGTGGAACTTCTTATATTCAAGTACATCCGGTTTTCTTATACGAGAGTCTTTGGTGTCTGCTTTTGTTTCTCCTGATGCTTGTGTGGAAGCGCAAAAAACATTTCCACGGAGAAGTATTTCTGAAATATCTGGCAGGATATGGTCTCGGACGATTTTGCATAGAACTTCTTCGAACAGACAAGCTTATGATTCCGGGAACTTCTGTTGGAATTTCCCAGCTGATCTCAGCAGCAATGTTTGTAATCTGTGCTATGATCGCAGTTGTGGAAGAAACCATGGCGAAAAAGAGGGCGGCAAGGCGCAGACGCAGGAGAGAACAGGACTATGAAGCGCAGGAAAGAGCAGCCAGAGAAGCTGAAGCAGAAGAGTACAGAGACCGGCTCAGACTGGAGAGAGCTTTTGCAGATGGAGATGCCGCAGGTGTTCGGGAAGTCTATAACGGAACAGCATCTGCTTATGAACATGATTCCGAAGAATCAGAAGAAACTTCGTCTGTGGAAGAAGAGCATCCGGAAGAAAATTCTCGGGATGAAGAGAACACAGAGAAAATCGTGGAAGAGGAAAATTCAGTTGCTGAGGATTTCTATGAGGAGGACTCAGAGAAAGATACAGAAGAAATTTCTGAGGAGGAAGCCTTTCCAGAAGCTTCCGGTACAGAAAATCATGTGGAAGAAAATGCCAGGATTTCTGAAGAAGAAACTGTTGCTGCGAAGAATCCGACAGCTTCAGAAGAAGATGAATGGTTGTATAGCCAGCCGCGCAGATTTGCGAAAAAACCTGCCCATGAGCAGGAAGATTGATCATATGATTGTCAGATATCTGAATCTGGTCTGAACAAAACGTCATTTTGGTGGGGGCGAATCCCACTGAAGTGGCGTTTTTTTGTGTGTAACCGGAAATTCCGCTGGAATTTCCGGTGATATAAAAAGTCCTGCAGGGCAGGATTTATTTGTATATAAAAATTTTTTGACTGCATTTTCGCTGTTTGTAAGGACTTTGTAACAGAATTATGTAATAGATTTCATAATTTCCCACTTGTAATTTAGGGGCAAATGGGTTAGAATGGGTTCATAAGTGGTAGGAAGTGGAGAAAAGTGGTGACAAATGGGGACGAAGTGGCAGAACTTCCATTTGTTTCCCGTCATGAGATACGAGGGGGAGACTCGTATTTCACGAGAGTAGGTGAGTTTTTATGTTCATGGGCGAGTACAATCACACAATCGACGCGAAGGGGCGTTTGATCATCCCGGCGAAATTTCGGGAACCTTTAGGTGAGGAATTTGTTCTTACCAGAGGACTTGATGGTTGTCTTTATATTTATCCTATGGATGAATGGGAAGCCTTTGAAGAGAAACTCCGTGCATTACCACTTACAAATAAAGACGCTAGAGCCTTTTCGCGCTTCTTTGTTGCAGGTGCAACAACATGTGAACTGGACAAGCAGGGGAGAATTCTCGTACCACAGACGTTACGTGAGTTCGCTGGTCTGGAGAAAGATGTTATTCTGGCTGGAAACTTAAGCAGAGTAGAAGTCTGGAGCAAGGAGAAATGGAGCGAGAATTGCAATTATGACGATATGGACAGCATTGCTGCCGACATGGAGAACATGGGAATCGTCATCTGAGCATAAAATAAGCGAGAAATCCAACAGGAGACGGAAATGGAATTTAAACACAAATCTGTATTACTGGACGAGACCGTTGGCGGGCTGAATATTAAGCCGGATGGAATCTATGTGGATGGCACTTTGGGCGGCGCAGGACATGCCATTGAGGTATGCAGGAAACTTTCTGCCAAGGGGAGATTTATTGGTATAGATCAAGACCAGGATGCGATAATTGCTGCGAGTGAACGGCTTGCCGCCTTTGACCAGGTGACAATCATTCGCAGCAATTATTGTTACATGGTACAGGAGCTTGCCGCAAGGGGAATTCACAAGGTTGATGGTATTGTTCTGGATTTGGGAGTATCCTCCTATCAGCTGGACAATGAGGAACGTGGATTTACCTATCGGGTAGATGCACCTCTTGACATGCGCATGGATCAGAGACAGACACAGACTGCCAGTGACATTGTTAACGGTTATGAAGAAAGAGAACTGTATCGCATTATCCGCGATTACGGTGAAGATAAATTTGCGAAAAATATCGCGAAACATATAGTAGCAGCAAGACAGCAGAGCCCCATTATGACAACGGGTCAGCTTACACAGATCATCCGGGAATCCATACCTATGAAGATACAGGCAGCAGGAGGTCATCCGGCTAAGCGTACGTTCCAGGCAATCAGAATTGAGCTGAATAAGGAACTGGATGTTCTTCGTGATTCACTTGATGGGATGATCGATCTTCTGGATGATGGCGGAAGGCTTTGCATTATTACGTTCCATTCACTGGAAGACAGAATTGTAAAAACAATTTTTCGAAAAAATGAGAACCCGTGTACCTGTCCACCGGATTTTCCGGTATGTGTGTGCGGAAAGAAATCCAAGGGGAGAGTTATCACAAGGAAGCCAATTCTTCCAAGTGATGAAGAAATGGAAGAAAACCCGCGTTCTAAGAGTGCTAAGCTTAGAATTTTTGAAAAAAAAGTTTAAAAGAAGGGTAAAAAATGGCGGAGACAGGCAGACATACGAATACTGTGTCAGGTAAAAGACGTCCACAAAATGTGTATGTTGATGGCAACACTGTCCGAAAAGTCCAGGAAGTTCCTGAGCGGAGAGAGTACCGTCAGCCAGAGCATTCTGTTCGTAAAAATAAGGCAAAACCAGAGCTGACCACACCAGAGCAGCAGGTCCGGGGGAACAAGCCGCTTAGTAAGGCAGCCAGGAGAAACCGTGCGAAAGCCAATAATATGAACCGTAATTTTGCCATATTTCTGGCTGCACTTGGTATCCTTATTGTGTTTTGCAGTATTAATTATCTGAAACTGAAAACAGAATGCACCAGTAAAAGAAGCCAGCTGGCCACTCTTGAATCCCAACTGGCCGAGCTGAAAGAAGACAACGATGCATATGAGAGCCAGGTGACTTCAAGTGTTGACCTTGAAAGAATCCGGAAAATCGCCATCGGACGTCTGGGCATGAAATATCCAAGCAACCAGCAGACAGAAACCTATGCGACTGAAGGCGGCAGCTACGTAAGACAGTATCAGGACGTGACCGGGAAGTAATGGGAATGAAGGCAGGTGTTTGATTGACTACTCTGAGAAGAAAAACAAAAAGAAAACCTATAAAAAAAATAAATCACAGTATGAAAAAAAAGCTGTCAATACTGCTCTTTTGCGTATTGGGAGCTTTAATCGTTTTATTGGGAGTTATCACTTATATTAATTTTCAAAGTGGTGACAAGTATAAGAAACAGGTGCTGAGTCAGGCTCAGCAAAAATACCAGAATCGCACAATGCCAGCGAAACGAGGGACAATCTATGATCGAAATGGCAACATTCTGGCAACGAGCAACAAGGTGTATAATGTTGTACTGGACTGTAAAGCTGTAAATTCAGATGAGGATTATCTGGATCCTACGGTGAATGCTCTGGTTACCATATTTGGCCTTGATGAAGGAGAACTCCGTACCAGGCTTACTTCTGATAAGACCAGGGAGAGTCAGTATCAGATCGTGAAAAAGCAGGTCTCCATGGATGATAAGAAAGCATTCGAGGATTACTGCAGCATACCAGATGATACGGAAATGACCAGGGAAGAAATTCAGGAGAAAAACAATATCCAGGGTGTATGGTTTGAAGAAGATTACCTGAGAGTCTATCCATATAATGAGCTGGCCTGTGATACGTTGGGATTTACTTTTTCCCGAGATACTGCGGACTATGGAATTGAGGGCTACTACAATAGCAGCCTGACAGGAATTGATGGCCGACAGTACGGATATTTCAGTGATGATTCTAATGTGGAGCAAACCATTATCGAAGCTTCTGACGGAAACAGTCTGGAGCTTAGCCTTGATCTTGGAACACAGCAGATTGTGGAAAAATGGGTAAATGCCTTTAAGGAATCTACTGGCGCCAAAAATATAGGAGTGATCGTGGAAGACCCTTCAAGTGGTGAAATCCTTGCCATGGATGGGGGCGACCGATATGATCTTAATGATCCACGTAATCTGTCTTCCTTATATTCAGCAGATGAGATTGCTGCTATGAATGACAGTGAGACCATGGATGCTCTAAGCGCCATGTGGAATAACTTTTGTGTAACCGACATTTACGAACCTGGTTCTGTTGTGAAGCCCATTGTTATGGCAGCTGCTCTGGAACAGGGAAAAATATCCACCAGTGATACCTTCTATTGTGATGGTTACCAGAATTTTGGTGTGCCAGGAAATATGACCACCATCAAATGTGCAAATATTTACGGACACGGAATGGAAACCCTTGCGGAAGTAATCGCAAATTCCTGTAACGATGCCATGATGCAGATTGGTGCAAAGATGGGAGTTGAAAATTTTCTGAAAGCACAGAGTACTTTCAATTTCGGAAGCCGGACAGGAATCGATCTTCCAAATGAGGGATATGGTATTATGCATACTGTTGATACCATGCATGAGACAGAGCTTGCGTGTTCTGCATTTGGTCAGGGATTCAGCTGTACTATGATCCAGGAAATCAATGCAATGTGTTCGGTTATCAATGGCGGCTACTATTATCAGCCACATCTTGTGACAAAAGTCAAAGACGCCAGCGGTGCAACTGTGAAGACAATCAGCCCGCTTCTTCAGAAGCAGACCATTTCTTCCAGCATTTCCGCTGATATCAGAAGCTATATGCAGGCCAGTGTAGAGCAGGGTACCAGTATGACGTCAAAGGTACAGGGTTACAGCTCAGGCGGTAAAACAGGAACTGCGGAGAAATTCCCCCGTGGAAATGGTAAATACGTGGTTTCCTTTATCGGATTTGCCCCGGTTGATGACCCGCAGGTTCTGATCTATGTGGTAATTGACGAGCCAAATGTAGAGGATCAGGCCAGCAGTATTTATCCACAGTATGTGGCACAGGCAATTCTTTCCGAGCTTCTGCCATACATGAATATTCAGCCCGATCAGTCTACAGACGGAACTGTTCCGGAGACAGAGCTTTGGGAGAAATTTAATGGTCATGTAAATACTATATCTGACAGTCAGATTGATGAAAATGGAAATCTGGTGGATGAAGAGGGCAACCTCATTGACTGGGATGGCAATCGGATTGACGAAAATGGTTACCTGCTGAATAGTGACGGAAGTTATCAGATCAATGCAAACGGAGAGTATATAAAATCTGCTAACCTTGATGGAATCAGCGATTCCTACACTGGTTCAGCCGGGGAAACTCTGCCGGAGGCTGTTTCTGATACCAATGTTCCGGGACCTCCGGAAGATAACACGGATCCCATTGAGGATAACAATATGGAGAGTGAAGGCCTGACTAACGAGGAAGCCGGACTGGATTAGAAATACTGTCCATAGGTGGCATAGTATTGGCAGGAAATAAAAAACGGACTGTTCACCATAATACAACACATACCTCCATCTGAAATTAGCATATATTAGTTATGATGATTTCAGATGGGGAGTTTTTTATGAAAAAAACCATGACCTTTCACAGGAAAAAAATATGGATGGTTTTTCTTGTATGTGCACTTATGCTTCTGGGACTTGTGGGAAGGCTTGTTTACCTGATGGGGGTTCGGTCGGATTACTATTACCAGAAAGCAGAAGAACTTCATGAAAGAGAACGAGTCATTAAGGCTGCAAGAGGACAGATACTGGATGCAAAAGGGAGGATTCTGGCAGATAATAAAACTGTATGTACCATTTCCGTTATTCACAGTCAGATTAAGGAACCACAGAAGGTTATTGAGGTCTTGTCAAAAGAGTTGGAAATAGATACTGACACAGTGCGTAAAAAAGTTGAAAAAATATCTTCAATTGAACGAATTAAGACAAATGTGGAAAAATCTGTGGGAGATGTGATACGTGGGTATGAACTGGATGGTGTGAAAGTGGATGAGGATTATAAGCGGTATTATCCTTACGGATCTCTGGCTTCCAAGGTTCTGGGATTTACAGGCGGTGACAATCAGGGGATAATTGGCCTGGAAGTGAAATATGAGGAAATTTTAAAGGGACAGGCGGGAAAAATCCTGACCACAACAGATGCCAGAGGCGTGGAAATCGACCAGATCGGAGAAAGCAGGGAAGATCCGGTGGCAGGGGAAAACCTGAAAATCAGTCTGGATGTGGATCTGCAGCAGTATGCTCAGCAGGCGGCCCTGAAAGTAATGGAAGAAAAACAGGCTGCGCGTGTTTCCATACTTCTTATGAATCCGCAGAACGGAGAAATTTATGTATGTGTTAATGTGCCGGAATTTGATCTGAACGATCCTTTTATATTGAATACGGACGTGGACACTTCAGGACTGAATGAACAGGAAAAACAGGATCTTCTGAACCAGATGTGGAGAAATCCCTGCCTGAACGATACATATGAGCCCGGTTCTACCTTTAAGATCATTACCATGTCTGCAGGTCTGGAGGCTGGCGTGGTTTCCGTAAATGACAGATTTTTCTGTCCGGGGTATAAGCTGGTGGATGACAGGCGGATTCACTGTGCAAGGAGAACAGGACACGGTTCCCAGAGCTTTGTGGAAGGTGCCCAGAATTCCTGCAATCCGGTTTTTATTGAAGTGGGTCTGAGACTTGGGGTGGAAAACTATTATCATTATTTCAAGGAGTTTGGACTTTTGAAGAAGACAGGTGTAGATCTGCCGGGAGAGGCTGGAACGATCATGCATAAAATGGAAAATATGGGGAATGTGGAGCTGGCAACAGTTGCTTTTGGCCAATCTTTTCAGATTACGCCAATTCAGCTGGCGACCACAGTCAGTTCTCTGATCAATGGGGGGAGGCGGATCACACCTCATTTTGGGGTATCCGTTCTGAGCTCAGATGGCACCAGCGGAAGAAAGCTGGAATATCCGGTGGAAACGGGGATTATTTCGGAAAAAACATCAGAGACAGTAAGAGGAATTCTGGAGAAAGTAGTGTCAGAAGGTTCCGGAAGAAATGCCCGGATCGAGGGATGCACAGTAGGGGGCAAGACGGCTACTTCCCAGACTTTGCCAAGAAGTGCCAACCGGTATATTTCTTCCTTTCTTGGTTTTATGCCTGCGGAAGATCCACAGATCCTGGGGCTTTGCATTATACATGACCCGCAGGGCGTGTATTACGGAGGAACCATTGCGGCACCTGTGATAAAGAATATTTTTGAGGCGGTGCTAGTACTGCATCCATCTAGTTTTTAAAGTGTTGTTGGATAT
>ERZ836441.2663-NODE-2663-length-13592-cov-3.516732_pt1 | contig 13592 bp, 14 predicted proteins | sample MGYA00519686_ERZ836441 | MGnify/ENA primary metagenome ERZ836441 (study PRJEB31850, sample SAMEA3708800) | human gut metagenome | biome: human gut; feature: human-associated habitat; material: faeces | place: China | collected 2014 ... | reverse complement strand
TCTGCGGAATTTCGCCAAAATACTGCTCGGCGTCACGCCAGATGAACTTCATGTCAAACCGTGCAATGTTATGTCCCACCAGAACAAGACCTTCCGCAAAATCCAGAAACTCTGCCAGAACATGCGAAAACGCCGGTGCCTCCGCAACCATCGCATTTGTAATTCCATTCACTTTCGTCGCTCCAAATGGAATCTTGCGGCCCGGGTTCACCAGCGTATTAAATTCATCCACTACTTCGCCACCTTTAACCTTCAGCGCTGAAATCTCAATCACTTCATCATAGTTCGGTGAGATTCCAGTCGTCTCAAGGTCAAAGATGACATAGTCTGGTGTGTATTTATTGATCAGAGTTCCTTTCTGTGTGGACATGAGTATCACTACTTTCTATTCATTCTTTTTCGTATCTTATCATATCCCATTTTAAAGTACAATCATCAATAGTTTTTCTCAGTCTGAGTTAAAAAATTTACTCATATCTCAGCGCATCAATAACTTCCATTTTTGCTGCTTTCTTCGCCGGATAAGATCCGAAGAACACACCGATCAGCATTGAAAAGCATACGGAGAGGATAATTGCTAATACAGACGGATGTACATTCATGATAATCGCTGTAGTAGCTGTTGATGACAAGCATCGCCACTTTTCCGAGAATAAATCCAAACAGGATTCCGATTAGAATTCCAATGATTCCACCAACGAGGCAAAGTACCACAGACTCAATCAGGAACTGCTGCTTGATGGCCTTATTTTTTGCACCCAATGCTTTTCGGATACCGATTTCTTTGGTTCGCTCGGTGATGGACACCAGCATAATATTCATAACGCCGACACCACCAACGATCAGAGAAATAGCCGCGATAAAGGAAATGGCCACGGTTACTACATTAATAACCGTATTAATAACGCCCATATCCGAAGACATATTGTATGTTGTGACCTGCCATTTTTCATTTTTTGCATATTTGTCTGCAAAAAAGCTCTGTATATCTGTTTCTGCCTGATTTTGATCCGCACCTGTTTTTAAAAGAACACTTATATATGTATATCCATTGGTCGCTTCACTATGATTTAATTTATTTGCAGTTGTAGCAGGGATATACATGGTAGTGCTGCGGTCTTTTTCCGGAATCGTCGTATCCTGTTTACCGAAAATAGCAGCATTATATTCATACACACCTACTACTGTAAATTCATAAGAATAACCATCACTTCCACTGTAAATGATCTGCTGTCCGATAGGATCTTCACTGCCGAAATAATAGGATGCCATCGTATCGGATACAACACATACACGCTTCTCCTTTTTCATATCCTGCCTTGTCAGATTACGTCCACGAAGAATATTAATTTTCATGTACTCCAGTTCTTCTTTTGTTGTTCCTGTTGCGTCCACATTCGCATATTTATCACTGTTTTTGTAAATCTGACCACTGCCAAGATAAGCAGAAATACCAAAGCCTGCAATCTCGTCCGGATAGGTTTCCTGTAATTCATCCAGCATATCCTGCGTAATATAATCATCTGCTGTCATCTCCGGATATTCCCAGTTTGACCAGTCCGCATCATCTTCCGGATAAATAGCATCCACACTGGCACTGATACTGTTTCCACCAAGGGAATTTAATGTAGCATTCAACGTTGATTTGATGGATGTTCCAATGGTCGTGATCGTGATAACCGCAGAAATACCGATGATGATTCCAAGCATGGTCAGCAGGGAACGCATTTTATTGGAAAGAAGGTTCTGAAAGGCTTCTTTGATATTCTCTATCAGCATATCATTCCCTCCTCTCCGATTTCTGGCTTATTGCATCCATCATTCATCTTGTGATGACCTGACAAATCACAGCCTTTCTCTGTTTTTTTGCTGTCGGATACGATCATACCATCATTTAATGTGACAATTCGCTCGGTCTCTGCAGCCAGTTCCTTTGAATGAGTGATCAGAACTACTGTTTTTCCCTGTTCTTCATGGAGCTTGTGAAAAATATCCATAATCATATGACCGGTCTGGGAATCCAGTGCACCGGTCGGCTCATCTGCAAGGATAATGGAAGGATCATTGATCATCGCCCGGGCAATAGCAATTCGCTGTTTCTGTCCACCGGACAGCTCATTCGGACGGTGTGTAGCACGATCTGCCATTCCCACCAGTTCCAGCATCTGCATACCGATTTCCTTTGCATTTTTCGGACGATGCTCACTGTACATCAAAGGCAGGGTTACATTTTTTAAGGCATTAGCTCTGGGAATCAGATTAAAATTCTGAAATACAAACCCTATTTTTTTATTCCGCATGACACTTCGCACGGTATCATCCATGCTATTGACATCCTCTCCTTCCAGAAAATAATTACCGGAAGTCTGACGATCCAGAATCCCCATAATATTCATCAGCGTACTTTTTCCGGAACCGGATTCTCCTACGATGGAAACAAACTCGCCACGTTTTACGTCCAGATTGATACCATGAAGAATTTCCAGTTCGTTTGGCTGACCGATATAATATGTTTTTACGATCTGTTCCATGCGGATCATAATTTCATTTGACATGTATAAAAACCTCCATGATTAATCCGCAGTTACTTCAGAACTTACACTTGTAGAACCGTCACCTGTATTTTCATTTCCACTCTCATCACTGCCAATTTCTCCAGTAAAGGTATCTCCTTCGGAAATAGAGTAATCCATGATGACATAGTCGCCTGCTTTCAGATCTCCACCGGTCACTTCGGTATAATAGTTAATCTCATCGCCTACTGTGACATTTTTCTTTACAGCTGTATAAGTTCCGTCACCGTTATCTTCGGCACAAAGTACATAATCTTTGTTATTTTCATCCTGCTGCACCAGATCATATGGAACAGCCAACACATTTTGACGGTCTGTCAGGACAACTTTTGCCTTGGCACTCATGCCACTGATCAGATCACAGTGATCCAGTTTGATCTGTACGGAAAAGCCACCTGTATTGGAAGCACCGGAAGTCTCCTGTCCGGTCTGCTCGGTAGTTGGCTGAGATGCATTGTATACTTTTACTACTTTAATGATCTCACCATTGATTTCCTGATCATCCAGTGCATCGGAAGTAACGATGGCTTTCATACCCTCCTGCAATTTCAGAATATCCTTCTCTGTGACGCTGGCATTTACGATCATATCGGTATTATTTTCAACCGTAACCAAAGTACTGTTTGCTGTATTTACATCACCAACAGAAATATTGACTGCAGTAACGATACCTTCACTCTTGCTTGTGATGGTACAGTCTTCCAGCTGTTTTTTCAGCTGATCCAACTGTGTCTGTGTATCACTGTCATCCGTCTGGTTGTATTTTGCAGAATCAATACTGTTCTGAGCAGAATAAATAGCATCATCCGTAGATGATTTCACACTTGTATAGTTATTTTTTGCTTCTTTTCGGGCACTGTCTGCGGAAGTCAGATCACTTTTTGCACTGGAAAGCTGATCCTGAAGGTCGGAAAGTTTTGACTGAAGATCTGCTTTTGCGTCCTCATCGGATGCTGCATTTATCTGATCGGATACGGTTTTGATCTGATTATTTAATGAATTTACCGTATTCTGTGCTGCGGTATATGCAGCCTCTGCACTATTGATGCTGTCGTTTGCCTGCGCAAGCTGTGTTTTCTGGTCTTCTTTCGCACGCTCTAAAGTACGCTGATTCTGACTGTTTTCATTCTGCTTTAAGGCTGCTGCGTTAGATAATGATTTCTCCAGTACATCAATCTGTTTCTGAATGGAATCTTTGTCCAAAGTTGCGATCACATCACCCACTTTTACTACATCACCGACCTGTACATTGACTGATTTGATTTCTGTCGCTGCGGTAGATGAATAGTTGATCTTGGTTTCGCCGCTTACGGTTCCTGTCAGAGATATAAAATCGGACAGATCCCGTTTATCTACTTTTTCCAGTTGTACAATGTTGGTTGCCTCTGCTACGCTGTTTAATTTTCGTTTGGCTACACCAACCAGCACAATGATTGCTACTACAATGATGGCCAGTACGATCACCAGTTTTTTGTGTTTGAATTTCTTTTTCACCGTCAGTCCTCCTGTGTTTTGCTTTTGGTGCCGAATCAGATTATGTAAATTTTTATTCTGATTTGAGATATAAATATATTAGAAAATAAAACTGTGAAAAAAATGTATGAATTTCTTAATTTTTTATGTATTATATGGCTATTTTCCAACTTTTTTCATGTTTTTCATTTTTATAAAACAAATCACACATACTTTGATATTTCCTATCACTATCAGTATTTATCAAAGCTATGTGTGATTCCTTTATTTCATCATCTTCTAATTCAAGTCGAACGCACGTGAGACTTGGTGCATGATTCTGGTCAGCGAAAGCTGACATATTCTTTTCAGAATCACTGCACATCCTCGCGGAGCGTTTATCTCAGTCGGAGATTGTACTCCCACTGAGAAAGACTTGTTATTACTCACCACTTGCAGAAGTGGGAGTCTTCTCGACTGAGATAAAAATTATAACGATTAATCTTCTACCGCAAATTTTTTGATTGCAGTTTCATACAAATTGTTTCCTTCAGAGTCTACGACTACGATAACCGGGAAATCCTCAACTTCAATCTTACGGATTGCCTCTGCTCCAAGGTCTTCGTAGCAGACAATTTCTGATTTTTTGATACATTTGGAAAGCAATGCACCTGCACCGCCGATCGCTGCGAAGTAAACTGCTTTATTTCGAATAACTGCATCCATGACTTCTTTCGTACGTTTGCCTTTTCCGATCATGGCTTTTTCGCCAAGATCAAGCAGACGCGGAGCATATTTGTCCATACGGCTTGCGGTAGTTGGACCTGCGGAACCGATCGGGCGTCCTTCTCTTGCCGGAGATGGTCCCATGTAATAAATGGTACAGTTTTTGATGTCGATAGGAAGTTCTTTTCCTTCATCCAGTACTTCCATCATACGTTTGTGTGCAGCATCTCTGGCTACATAAAGTGTACCTGTGATATAAACGTAATCGCCTGCTTTTAAATCAGCGGTAATTTCTTCTGTAATTGGTGTATGTATATGTTTATCCATAATGATTTCCTCCTGGTATTCAATCAATTTTCTGTTCATTCATGTTCCTGGAATTTTCCCGGAAGTCATAAATATTATCTATATTCCTGTAAATTTCCCGCATTTAACTTAAATCTACAGTTCTCTTACTGCATGTCTGTTGACATGGCAACAGATATTGATTGCCACAGGAAGTCCTGCGATATGGGTCGGATAAGTATTGATGTTGACTGCCAGCGCTGTGGTTGTGCCGCCAAGTCCCCCCGGTCCAATACCAAGATGATTGATCTTTGTCAGCATTTCTTCTTCCATTTCTTTGACATATGGAATGTCGGAATGTTCATTTACCGGTCTGGTCAGCGCCTGTTTTGCAAGCAGGGCACATTTTTCAAAAGTTCCACCGATACCTACGCCCACAACCATTGGTGGACAGGCATTTGGACCTGCATCTTTGACTGCCGTCAGAATCGCATTTTTTACACCTTCGATACCGTCTGCCGGTTTCAGCATAAAAATGCGGCTCATATTTTCACTGCCGAACCCTTTCGGTGCAATAGTAATTTTTACTTTATCGCCCGGAACAATTTTTGTATGAAGAATTGCCGGTGTATTATCTTTTGTATTTTCACGGATCAGCGGATCTTTTACCACGGATTTTCTCAGATATCCATCCACATAACCACGACGTACTCCTTCATTGACCGCTTCCTCAAAATCGCCGCCCACAAAATGTACGTCCTGTCCGATTTCCATAAAAATAACGGCCATTCCCGTATCCTGACAGATTGGAATCATCTCTTTGTCCGCAATTTCCAGATTTTCCTGAAGCTGATTCAGGATTTTTTTTCCAAGCTCTGATTTTTCTGTCTCAACGGCCTGTTTCATGCATGCATCCATATCCGGTGACAGATAATGGTTCGCCTGTATACACATCTCGCTGATGTTATCGGTTAATTCTTTTACGTTAATTTCTCTGATCATTTTTTCACTCCCTACATTTTTCTGTAAGCTATTTTAACAATAAGATTATAGTCAAAAATGTATGTCATTCTTCTGCACATTTTTGTAATCCTGTAAAAAAGAAAACCATCCACTTCCTCTGATGTTTTCCCATAGATACGTTTATCATAGCTCAAACAAAAAGAAATGTGAATGGTTTTCTAATTATATTATTTAGAAATCATGCTTATAATCAAGACGTAGATATAGAAAAGCTCCCCCCTGACAGGTCTTCCCGCTCCAGCGGCATGCTCATACAACGTGGGCCTCCCCGACCTCTGGAAAGCTCCGAACTTGCCATTTCCAGCACCTCAATGCCATGCTGACGTAAAATCTCATTGGTCACATAATTTCGATCATATACGACAACTTTTCCCGGCTCAATGCAAAGAGTATTGGAACCATCGTTCCACTGTTCACGCTCAGAAGCAATCCGGTCTTTTCCACCGCATTTGATCAACGTCACTTTATCCAATTCCAGATATTTTGCAAGAATATCCGAAAGCATCGCATCGGACTCCGTTACTTTCAGCTGTCCTTTCCGATCTCCCGGTTTGATTTCAAAAATACGCAGCGTCTGCATGATACCCGGATGAATCGTAAATTTATCATAATCCACCTGCGTGCATACTGTGTCCAGATGCATAAATGCACGTACAGCCGGGATATCCAATGCGATAATCGTTTCAATCTCTGACGCTTTATCCACGAAAATATTCTGTGCCAGAAGTTCAATGGCTTCCGGAGTGGTACGCTGTGAAATTCCAATGGCGATCACTTTATTGCTCAGGTTCAGGATATCTCCGCCTTCAATAGAAAAATCCATATCCCGATCATAGTAAAACGGTACTTTTCCTGCAAAATCCGGATTATATTTTAAAATATATTTTCCGTAAAGTGTTTCCCGTCTTCTGGTTCGGGAATACATCCGGTTCAGACTGACACCGTTTCCTATGCAGGCAAAAGGATCTCTGGTAAAATAAAGGTTCGGGATCGGATCAAGTAAAAACTGACTTTCTTTTTTCACCAGGCTTACCAGCGGGCAGCTCATTTTTACATTCAATTAAGAAGCCCGGATTCCAGACATGGTCTTTAACACCAGTTCCTTTTCATCTGAAATTTTCATCAGATAGTCGTACAACTGGTCACGGACTTTCGCTGCCGAAGCACCGCCCTCTGCAATAAATTCACGGACAAACTGCTCCTTTTTCTCCGGATTTTTCAGTACATCTGCGGTCAGATCTTCCAGATATACCACTTCCACTCCCTGTCCCCGCATGATTTCTGCAAACATATCGTGTTCGATTTTTGCGGTTTTCAAGTACGGAATATCATCAAATAAAAGCCTCTCCAGATCTTCCGGAACCAGATGTTCCAGCTCCTGACCGGGTCTGTGGAGCATAACTTTTTTCAGTTTTCCAATTTCGCTTTTTACATGGATTGCCATTTTACGGCGTCCTCCTTCTCCCGTTCATTCATAACGTACATTTTATCCCAAAATATAATTTTTTTCACTCTTTTTTATAAAATATTTCACATGCATACAGACTGACAGGACTAATGTACACAGTTCCGAGGAAGGAATCGCGATCCACGCACCGTTCAAGCCCAGTACGTGCGGCAACACAAGTAAAAATAAAACGGTAAAAAGTAATGTCCTGCAAAAAGAAATCAGCGCAGATACTTTTCCATTAGACAGAGCGGTAAAAAATCCAGAAGATGCAATGTTAACTCCACTGAACAGAAAATTTATTGCAAAAATCTGAAATCCTACAGAGGCCAGTTTCCAGGTTCCAGGATCCTTTGTAAATATCGAAACGATTGGTTTTGCCAGAAATGCAGCGATCACAGTGATCACAACAGATGATGCAATTACAAAAATAAAAGTTGTCTTATATATACGCTTCAGCTGAGCTTTATTTTGTGCACCATACTGAAAACCGACAATCGGAGCAATTCCAACAGCGAATCCAAGATGAAAGGAATTAAATAAAAATTCTCCATACAAAATGATCGTGATGGCAGCCACACCATTTGCACCGGCCAGCCGCATCATAACTGAATTAAATAAAAACGTGATAATAGCTGCTGCCAGCTGAGATACCATTTCGGAAGAGCCATTATAGCATGCATGAAAAAAATCTCCAACTTTCACACGAAACCGTGTAAAACAAAGTCCCTTTTTATTTGTGAAAAAGAAAATCAATCCCGCAATTGCCGGTATCGACTGACCAAGTCCGGTTGCCAGCGCTGCACCGCTGATTCCCAGATGGCAATGCACGATCATTACATAATCCAGCACTGCATTTAAAACTCCTGCTAAAATGATCAGAACCAGTCCCAGTGTCGGACGCTCTGCAGTTACCAGATAACACTGAAACAAAGACTGTAACATACAAGCCGGAGCAAAAAATGCAAGAATCATCAGATAGTTTCTGCAATATGGCAGTAATTCATCGGTAGAACCAAGCAGATAGCAGATCTGATCCAGAAAAATCAGCGTGATCAGCATAATCACCACACTGACAATTAAAGTAATGACCACAAACATGGTAAGCCTTTCTTTGGCTTCTTTCTTTTTTCCTTCTCCCAGATATTTACTGATGATAGCATTTCCACCAGTCGCAAGCATCGTTGCAATTGCGATCATAATATTTACAACCGGGTACACAATATTAGTTGCAGATAATGCATTACTTCCAACAAAACGTGATACAAACATTCCATCAATGATCGTATACAACGACATAAACATCATCATAATGATGGATGGTGCCGCAAATCGCAACAATTTCAAAGGAGTAAACTCTTGGTTCAAAGACATACTCATAAAAACACCTGCTTTCTAATTACTATCCAATTACTTTCTACTGATTATGATAATTCTATCTGTCACCAACAGTGATCCTGAGAAGAATATGACAGTTCAAGAATGCTCTTTTTAATCATTTCGTTCTTGACATCTGTCAGCATACAGTATAGGGTAACCCTATAGTCAAGCAGATTTTTACACTATATTTTTTTACAAAACAGGAGCATTTAAATTATATGGAACGCAAAGATTATCTGACTACCGGAGAACTGGCCCAACTGATGGGAATTACCAAACATACACTTTTTCACTATGATGATATCGGTCTGTTTCAACCAGAATACATTAATGAAAACGGTTACCGCTTCTATTCCATTGATCAGATTGAGATTCTAAACACCATTCTGGTTTTGCGTGATCTGGACATGCCTTTAAAGGAAATCCAAACTTATCTATCACAGCGAAGCCCGGAACTTTTTCAACAAATTTTTCTTGAAAGAGAAAGTCAGATTACACAACAGATAAAAAAACTGCAGACTATGAAAAAATGGATGCAACAGCAGAGAAAGAAGATAAAAATTGCCGAACAAACCGATTTTTCCACAATTGAAATAAATACCTATCCACAATATTATTACCTTTATAAAGAAGCAGATCCGTCTTCCACTCAGTCATTTTCAAAAAAACTCAATGAATTAATTACGCTGCTGCAAAAGAATAATCCCTATCTGGATTACGATATTGCTTATTTTCAATATGGAAAAAATGTAGAGCACGGCATTTACGATGCCTACGACAACGTTGCACTGCTCATGCATCAGAAACCCTCGATCAAAAACTGCCAGATACTTCCTCCCGGAAAATATCTGACAGCCTATCACATCGGTCACTGGAGTACGATTGGTGAGACTTACGAGCGAATACGAAATTATAAAAAGGAGCATAACCTTAGAACCAGCGATCTGTACATCGAATATGACGTGGTAAATAGTTTTATTGAAAAAAATACCGATGACTTTGTAACCCAGATTGAAGTTGAAATTATACAATAAGGATAACTCAGACATAACTCTGCTCTACTTTGATCACACAGCGATAGCGCGGATTCCATTCTGCCACACGTTTCTGCAGATAAGATGAAATCTCGCCATCGCTGCTTTTAAATCCAGCCGGTTTTACACAGTCAAAAATTACATTACTGGACTCATTTCCCGGAACCAGACGGACTTCGTGAATGGAAAGTCTCTCATCAAACTCCTTTGCAGCCTTGCTGACAAAAGCTCGGATTTCTGCCACTTCCGCATTTTCCTCAACGATCGGATCATAGTGAATTGTCAGAATCATATGCTCCTGTTCCTGAAAATCACGCTCGATCTCATCCATGACCTCATGTGCCTCAATGACAGGTGTTTCTGCCGGAAATTCCACATGCACCGTGGCAAACAGATTTCCCGGGCCGTAATCATGGATCATCAGATCATGCACTCCGATTACTCCCGGATATGACTGAATTTTCTCCGTAATATGATTGACAAATTCTGCTGCCGGTACTTTTCCAAGCAGCGGACTTAACGTTTCTTTGATCAGTCCAATACCACTGTACAAAATAAATACAGCCACACCGATACCGGCAATACCATCAATAATATTTAACCCTGTCACCTTACATAAAATAGTTGCAACTACAACAGCTGACGTAGAAATCACATCATTTCGACTGTCTGCCGCCGTCGCGATCAGTGTATCGGATTCGATTCTCATACCAATTTTCTTATTAAAAATACTCATCCACAGTTTTACGCAAATGGAAATAAGAAGTACTACGATCATCAGCACATTGCAATCCACTTCTGACGGATGAATGACTTTCAAAATACTTTCTTTTGCCAGTGACAAGCCGATAGCCACGATAATGACACAGACCACAAGTCCCGCCAGATACTCATACCGCGCATGACCATACGGATGCTCCTCATCTGCTTTTTTTGAACCAAGCTTGAATCCCAACAGACTTACAATATTGCTGGACGCATCACTTAAGTTATTTACCGCATCTGCTGCAATTGCGATGGATCCGAATAACGTTCCGATAATATATTTTCCAGCAAACAGCAGCACATTACATAAAATACCTACAATTCCTGCCAGATTTCCATAGGCCAGTCGAACCTTGGTATTCTTTGTATCTTTATTATTTTTTACAAATAATTTTATCAGTAATTCTGTCATATTTTGTCACTCTCTCTTTCTCCCTGTTATTCCCAAAAATCATGTTCTGAGATAGTTACCAATTCCAGTTATTCCCGTCCCACTTATCTTCTATAATACTTACCATTTTTTTATATTTCTTACAAAAGATATGCTGTTCTAACTCTCTATATATTAAGAAAAGCACCTCAGAAATTGCTCTGAGATGCTTTATATTCATATTTTCTATTTTATATAGTAAAAAAGTCATCCGCTTGGATGACCTCATATAATGCGCCTTCAGGGATTCGAACCCTGGACAAATAGATTAAGAGTCTACTGCTCTACCAGCTGAGCTAAAGGCGCATACGTCTTTAACGCAAGTGCTATTATAACGGATATAAAACTAAAATGCAAGTATTTTTGGAAAAAAGTTGTTATTTATGATACGATACGATTAATACCTCCAAGTAAAGGAGCATTTACTCTTATGGATAAGAAAAAGCGAACCCTCATCTCCTGCGCCATGCTTGCAGACGAGGTCAACCATATTTTAAAACAAACAAACATTGAACTTCCCGTCATCTGGGTGGAACGTGGTCTGCACAGCACCCCTGAAAAATTGACCCGTATTTTACAGCATTATATAGATGCCCTGCAACATCAGGATGAAATACTGCTGACCTTCGGACTTTGCGGCAACGGAACTGCCGGACTCGTCAGCAAACATACGCTGCTTCGTCTTCCGCGTTTTGATGACTGCATTTACTTTGCAAACAACCGCGCACCGAACGTAAACAGACCGAAACTGATGCGCTCTACCTGACCCGCGGATGGACACTGGATAAAGAAGCGATTTTACAGCAGTACCAAATTTTATCCCGCCAGTACGAACCGGAAATGCGTGATATGATTTTGCGAACCATGTATAACGGCTATCACACCTTATCTGTGATCGATACCGGATGCTTTGATTTAAAACCGGTGGAACAATATGCGGATCAGGCAGCTGCCTGCCTGAATTTTACCAGAAATACAGTTTCCGGAAACATTTCCACACTGGAACATCTGATCGTCGGAACCAATGATTCTAACATTTTAACGCTGAATCCCGGCGAAATGATACAGGCATCTTTATTTGAACTGTAATTTTTCATACAAAATAACAAAAAAATATCATTTTTTTATGAGAAACAATAGGCAAAGTAGCTTGCAATTTAAAGCAAAACGTATAAAATAGAAATGACGAGTATATTAAATTATTAATGGAGGTAAACGAAACCAATGTTCAAAACATTAATACAGAAATTAAAAGACAACCCTCGTACAATCGTCTTTACTGAGGGAACAGATGCACGTATTCTGGAAGCTTCTTCACGTCTGCTTGCAGGTACATTCTTAAAACCAATCTTAGTTGGTAATGAAGCTGAAGTTAGAGCTGCTGCTGAGGAAGCAGGCTACAATATCAACGGTGCAGAGATCATCGATCCTAAGAACTATGACCGCATGGATGAGATGGTTGCACAGATGGTTGAACTTCGTAAAGGTAAAATGACAGAGGAGCAGTGCCGCGAAGCATTATCTCATGGTAACTACTTCGGAACAATGCTTGTAAAAATGGGCGTTGCTGACTGCTTACTTGGTGGTGCTACATATTCTACAGCTGATACCGTTCGTCCGGCTCTTCAGCTTATCAAAACAAAACCAGGCAACAAGATCGTATCATCCTGCTTCATCCTCGTTCGTCCGGCTGCTACAGGCGACAACGAAGTACTGGCAATGGGTGACTGCGCAATCAACATCAAACCGTCTGAGGATGATCTGGTAGAGATCGCTCTTGAGACAGCTCAGTGTGCTAAAATCTTCGGTATCGATCCTAAGATTGCTTTCCTTAGCTACTCAACACTCGGATCCGGTAAAGGTGAGGACGTTGACAAAATGCGTAACGCTTGTGCAAAAGCAAAAGAAGCTGCTCCGGATCTTGCTATCGATGGTGAGCTTCAGTTCGACGCTGCTGTATCTCCGCGTGTTGCTGAGACAAAATGCCCGGATTCAAAAGTTGCCGGACATGCTAACACATTTATCTTCCCAGACATCAACGCTGGTAACATCGGTTACAAAATCGCTCAGCGTCTTGGTGGATTCGATGCTTACGGTCCGATCCTTCTTGGTCTGAATGCACCGATCAACGATCTGTCTAGAGGATGCAACGCTCTGGAAGTTTACTCCATGGCTATCATTACTGCAGCTTTAAGCTAAGTTGTGAAAACTTGTTTTTAAACGATAGGTTGTGATAAAGAAAAGAAGAAATTTACCTCCGCAGCTAATAATCGCTTGCTGAGGAAAATTTCTTCTTTTCTTTCATTTACGTTACATATCCCTATTTCATATCGATACTTATTTTTCTACAATACTTGTAACATTTTCCACTATTTACAACTGGAAAGTTTCTTTCTGGCACGCAGCGCCGTCGTGGCGTAAAATTTTATCTCAGTCGAGAAGACTCCCACTTCTGCAAGTGGTGAGTAATAACAAGT
>ERZ836441.2662-NODE-2662-length-13596-cov-2.782217_pt1 | contig 13596 bp, 9 predicted proteins | sample MGYA00519686_ERZ836441 | MGnify/ENA primary metagenome ERZ836441 (study PRJEB31850, sample SAMEA3708800) | human gut metagenome | biome: human gut; feature: human-associated habitat; material: faeces | place: China | collected 2014 ... | reverse complement strand
TTATAAGACACATTGAAATATTCATTGTCATTCTCCGGATTCAGATAAAGAGTCCTTAAATCGATCCTTCCTCCCCAATAATCATCCAGCCTAGAGGATGAAATCTTAATACCCGTATACCTGCATCCAGCCCCATCATCGAAAAGCAGGCATAAGTATTGCGTACCAAAAGAATCTTTAGCCACAAGGATTTGAGGCACACCATAAAACTCTAGGATCCTATCTAAAAACAAATTAGTCATAACATCATTACCTTTGCCTTATTTACATCAAAACAATAAGATCGCCACCAAGAATAATGAGCCACACCGAATGTCTTTTTAATCATGCCATCCTCTTTGCGAGAAGAAATCCAATGATTTCACAGGATCTCCTTCCGCAATTCTATAAAATACCCCACTACACGCCATAGCATCCGAAGGTGGACATAAGTCCGGTAGCTCCTCAAACCATTTCCTTTCTTCCATGATATCGCAAATATAAGCAGAATAAACAATATACCATATCAAGAATTCCATAAATATGACTAACGAGAAACCATAGCTAAACCACGTTTACCATTTTGACAATTTGTAATATCAAGTCCCGGAGAATCGATTTTTCCGGGCTGATGGACAGTTCATTCTCAAATACGAGAAAAAATTTCAGCAATCATTTACATGACAGCGTCTTATCGAAAAACGGCCTTTCATTCTAGCGGAATTCATTCATTGTAATTCATATTTAGTGGGTTGCTTGAGGGGGTTTATGGGGTTAGAACTGGGTCGTAACAAGGTTATGATGCCCATCCACAAGTATCAACAACCCTATTCTTGACTATTCACGATGCCCATCGGCACTACCGGCGTTGCCCAACGCGACCTATCGCATAGGCTTTCACCACTTATCACGTACAAAAAGGGGGCTTTTTCAATGAAAAATGCCGTTTACAGTCATCCAGCCTCTGCTATTTTACGCTCTCCACCGAAAAGGGATGTCACACATATAGACATTTATCTATCAAAAAGAAAGAATAACAGGGCAGTAGAGCCTAGAACCTGCACGAGTAGTCCTTACAATCCACGCCGGTAGTCGCATATGACGACACCGATACTCACACAAGGTGCTCATGAGAAAAGTATCTTAGTTTCATCGCCCCATACACCTAAGATACTTCGCCAATGAACTTAGGATACTTGCTCAATGAAACTAAGATACCTTGTTTTTGTATTTAAATATGAAACACTCGTAGGGGAACGCACAAAAGCCCCGCCGAAGTACATCGACGGAGCTCTATCTTATGAACTGTGTCTTTCCTTACGGAAATTCGATCAGTTTTCTACTTATTTAACGATTGTCTTAACAGCCTCTTCACCCTCAACAGCTACAGCTACGATACCAGCAGGTACAGCGATAGTTGCGTTGTCTGAAGTAAGAACTGTCTCAGCAACAACCTTACCTAAGATGTTAGTGATAACTACAGACTTACCAGCAGCGCCTTGAACAGTTACAGTACCGTTGCCAGCTACTACAGATACACCTTCTACAGCTACTTCGTCGTTAGAAGTTACCATATCTCCCTTAGAAGCCTCTGGGTCTACATTGAATACCAACGCTGCATCACCACCGGTCTTAGAAGAGTTGAAATCAGAATCGCCGCGAGTTAATACCAAGCAACCATTTTGCATCTTCAACCAAGCTGCATACTTAGGAGCGATCGCATTTTCCAAGCCATGAACATTTCCTAAAGGAACATTTCCATTTACAGAGGTCTCAGGGCTATCTGAGTAAACATTCGACTCAAACATGAACGCATTAGCTTCGCCCTCTTCTGTCACACTCGCTGCCTTGTCCGGATCTACATAACGGAAAGACCACGTTACATTCTTGTGTTGATCACCTTGTAAGTTTACGATATAAGCACCATCGATCTTAGCAGCTTTGTAAGACTTAATAATCTCATCAATATTCAAATCCGCCGGTTTCATATTCTTGAACTCGTTCACCAAGATATACAAGCTATCACCGGAATGAATTGCCTTAACGAAACCTACGCGAGTATAACCATTCTTAATATCCATGTATGGTTTATCCTTATCTGCTCTAGCTGAGTCCGCAAAGCTTACCAAGTATTTACCATAAGCGAAACCTGCACGTCCCGGCTTAGCATGCTGGCAATGCCATTTATCAGTCTTATGAGCGTTGCCATTCTCATCGATATAGAAGTGTTTGTCATCAGCCTCATCACAAGGAATCGTCTCAATAGCACCTTGATCATCACGTGCTACAGAAATCAAGTATTGAGGCTTAACATTGCCTGCGCCACGGTTCAACCATGCGGTATCAATACGCATAGCCAACTTACCATTCGCTTTATCCTTGTTCCAGATACCTAAATAATCAACAACGCCATTTTTATCCTCAAAGTTAGCATTGGTCTCATCCATCAAGTATTCATGACGATATCTCTCCACGAATGCCAAGCTATCTGCGCCATCATTCACGTTCTCGCCAAGAACCGCCTTATTGAAACGACGATATAAAGGAGCATCGCTAGGCTCTACAGTAAATGCGGAGGTTCTAGACTCATTCAATAACTGAACCTTCAAACCTGCGGTCATACCGTCATCAGCGATACCAACTTTAGAAGTCTCTTTATTCAGATCAGCGATATATGCCGCATGCTTCGTGTTATCATAAGCTGTCTCCAAGATCGCATAGTAATGCTTGCCATCATAGTGGTTGTTCTCTTTGAAGAAGAATGTATCCACTTCTGCTACAGTACCATAATTAGCAGCACCCATAGAATACTTGCTACCATAAGCCTTAACTAATTTAGCCGTCTTGTTCTTAGCGATCACGTAGTTTGTTCTTTCCAATTGAGCAAGTCCCGGGATCTTCTTTAATAATGTAGCGTCAACATCAATACCATACTCAGCGGTAGATCCTTCAGTCAAGGTATATTCGTTAGCAGCCTCCTTCACGTAAATCAAAGAATCTTTGTCTGCACCGTTAGCGATCCAATAATCTTGAGTGAACGGATTCAAATAGTTGAACTTATACTTATTAACGATCAACTCGTTCTTAGCAAGATACTTATAACCCAACTTCTTATCCTTGATTATGGCAGAGTCTGTGATCTGGACAAAAGTAACCCCATCCAAAAGATCATAAGAAGCATCGATCTCATTTTTGTCATTCAATCTCAATTGAACATTGTTATAAGTCTCTAAGAACTCACGGTTAACCACCTTAATCGGAGATGTAGCCTGAGAAGCTTCCGAGTTCAAAGTCTTCGTGATTACCCATTGATAAGCTGGCATGTGCATAGGATCTTGCTCATCCAAAGTAACCCACTCAACCTGGTTGTGACCTACGTTATCATTCTCATGAATAGGAGCAGCCAGAACTTGTCCCTTAGCGTTCTTAATGATATACAAACCGTTAGCAATAGATGTCTTGTCACTTGCAGCATTGCAACCCTTCAAGCCAAAACCGATATGTGTATTGATTGGTCTAGCACCGATTGTCGCAATTCTGTCAGCTACCGTAAAGTTCTGCAACTTAACGAACAATTGAGAAGGAGCAACTGCATCACCAGGCATCTCAGCTACAGCGTTATTATCTAAATTAACGTCAGTATCAGAAACTCCTACATACTTAGAACCATAGTTCTTAATATCTGTTACATCTTTCCAATATTTTTCGGCATTCTTTTCATTCTTATAACGAACCTGCTTTACTTGGATAAACAAGCTATCTGTAGAAGGTTTGTAAGAGAACAAGAACTTATGTTGATTAGCCAACGTTGAATTCTCTACATCTTTGTTCGGCTCTTTTTCAGCATTTGTCCAGCCAAACTTCAAGAATTGGATACCTACACCATTAGCAGCGGTATCAACTTTCAAATAAGAGTTCTCATTCTCTTTATCTGTCACATAAACGAAATTGTGATCAGCAGCAAGACCACCCTTTAGTTCTTTTGCGACAAACGCTTTAGTCGTAAACGGGTTTACGTCAGCATTAGCATCCTGATTGAAATTAAGAACATTCTTATTATCTTTCAAATAAGCGTTAATCTCATCTGCACTCAACACGTAAGTACCTGCGTCGTACACAGTAAACTTTACAGCATCAGTTAAATCTCTAGCTTCACTAGCTAAAACTTTCTTAGCTTTTAACACACCATTATCTTCCAACAAGATAAGAACATAGTCAGCCTCTTGATAAGTAAACATCGGTTGATTTTTCTCCAACACTTCCTTGTAAGTTCTAGCAAAAGCCCAACCGCCGTAAGTTTCACCAACTTGAAGAGCCCCGGAAGTAGCGTTTACCGCCAAGCCCTGAACATCAGCCTCATTGATCGCCAAAAATTCACCTGTAGCTTTGTTCACGAAGTCATAGATAGGCTCTTTACCTTGACCTTGCTCCGTAATCGTAATACACCACAATGAATTCAGTAAATTGTAATTGGAAGCTTTGACAACATACTTGCCATTCTCTATAGCAAGGACACCGTTTGTCGTGTTGCCTGCAGCGGTGCTGGTTACTCTTAATTGATACAAACCGCTTAACGCAGCTTTATCCAATTTTGATACCATAAAAGCATCCGCACCATTGTTAACGCCAGTCAAATCTGCCGCATTCGCAGTAGTGAATGCTGAAGCTAAAAGTAAGCTAGCGCACAAAAAAGTAGAAAACTTTTTGTTCATAATTAAATAATTTAATATTAATACTAAAGTGTAATAAGCTCATTCTTTGGGCTGCCTTCACAAAACCATAATACTGACAGCCGACTTTATCTATCATTTGCAAAGGTACGCGTTTCTTCGATTCGCGCAAATCTTCCCTATTATTTTTTTGTCATCCTACACGCTTTCTTATCAATCAAATAGGCTATTCATTACGAAATAGCGGATTATAACCACGAACTACCCATCCCTTACCTATATCCCCCACTCCATAAAAGCCATTCTCGAACCAAGGCCAAGCATAATAATCCCTCAACCACCAATCAACATAAATTAATGTACACGTACATTATTATTCATGTTATAAAGATTACTTCCACTGGAATTACCGTATCTTGAAAGGATACAAAGTACTATTTACCTCCCCATAGGATATATATTATAAGTGCCAAAGGATATATACTTCCCCAACCAAGTAAGTATAACTGCTCCCAAAATCCTCGCCCGTTACCAAGCCTTCCTCACACACCCAATCCCAATACACATCATCCCAATCAGACCTACGTCAAAAGCCTCATCCTTCAAATTCGTTCATTTTTTGTGATCACTCAAACTACTAACATGAAAAGAGATTCTATAAACGAGCTACTTAGAAGGAAAGAAGAACATAGGAGAAAGCCCTCGCAAAAATCCCAGATTCGCGCCCGAAGAGGTCACTTACAATAAGACACCTCCTTAAAAGCATAACGACGGATGCTTCCATCCCGTAACGCTAGCAAAAGATGCCCGGTTGATTCTATATCATGGATACAGGCCTCGAATTCTCCCGCCTCATCCCTATAGGCATGATAGCCCTCCCTTCTATACAATGCTAATTGATAGCGGATACGAATATCCTCGTATTCCTCTTGGAGGAGAGATAAATAATAGCGATAGAATATTGAGAGGAAACGATCTAAAACCTCTTCCCGGTTTACTTCATTGCCTGTTATTTGAAACAAGGAAACAGGATTCGGAGCATCTCCCCGAAACACCGCTTGATTCAAGTTTATGCCGATCCCGATGATGGAGCAATATAGATTATGCCCTGATAGATCGTTCTCGATCAACATTCCGCAAATCTTCTTATCTTTCCAGTAAATATCATTCGGCCATTTCACCGTGACATGATCCGTATATGAGTCTAACGTTTCTTTTACGCTCAAGGCCGCTATTTGAGAAATCAAGAATTGGCGATTTGCAGGGATGCACGTAGGGTACAGGACTAAGCTAAACATCAAGTTCTTTCCCGCCTCAGACTCCCAAGTATTCCCGATCTGACCACGTCCGGCTGTCTGGAAATCGGCAACGACCACACTTCCTTCCGCAAGAGATTCCTTGATGACCAACTCACGAAGCAAGCTATTCGTAGAAGCGGTTTCCGCCACACGCAAGATGCGGGGAGATTCATTATCAGTGCTCATCATTATAAATTTCCCTTATATTTTTTGGTAGTTTAGCGATCACTTCCCGGTAAGAATGGAAGATCCAGCGTTTAATCTCCTCGTCTTCCATATCCCGGTCCAGATAAATGCTATTCCAGTATTTCTTATTAAAATGGTAAGCTGGCTCAACCGCCGTATAATGTTCCCGTAACTCTTCCACATAATCCGTACTACATTTCAAGGAGACATGAGGCTCCTCCGCATCCAAAGGAAGCAGCAGGAACATCTTATTCTCTACCTTAAAGACCAGCGATACCTCATCGAACGGGAAACACTCGATGGTATTCTTCAAGGAAAGGCAGTATTCACGTACTTCTTCTATATTCATAACTTTTATCTTTTAACGGCAAGGAGCATAGAAAGCATCTTCGATATGGTCGATCAGGAAACCCGTCTCTTTCTTGATCAATGTCACGATATCAAAACGGACTGGTAAGTCTATATTAAAATAACGGACATAGGCATCCGCAGCGGCGACAATCCTCCGAATCTTCTTGGTGTCTACCGCATCTTCCGGTGAAAGCAAAAAATCCTCAGAGCGTGTCTTTACCTCCACCACGATTAACTCATCTTCCTTGACAGCGATAATATCCAGTTCATAATGATGCCAATGCCAATTGGTATGCAACACGTTATATCCATGTTTTACCAGATAGGCACGAGCCTCAGACTCACCTTCCCGACCCATATCGTTCTGTCTTGCCATCGCATTAATTTGCACAAATATAGCCATTTTCTTTGTTATTCGGCTATTCACTCGTACATTTGCAAATGTATGAAAGAAGAACGTAAATATTCATCGGCTCACCCCAATCATCCGAGGGTACACAAAGTGACCTTTATGCTGAATGACGAAGAGCATAAAGCGGTAAAACGTTACCTTTCACGCTACAAGATCGAGAATAAGTCCCGTTGGTACCGAGAGACGATCCTTTCTCACATCCTCAAGACCTTGGAGGAGGATTATCCGACTCTTTTCAACGAAAATGAGATGAGAAGATGAATCCTTTCAATGACGAATATTTCATGAAGCAAGCGTTGGTGGAAGCTCGTGCGGCAGCGTCCGAGGGTGAGGTTCCCGTAGGAGCAGTTATCGTCTGCAACAACCAGATCATAGCGAGGGCGCATAATCAAACCGAATGCTTGAACGACGTGACCGCACATGCCGAGATGTTGGCGATTACGGCCGCCACCGGAGTCTTAGGAGCGAAATACCTGACAAATTGTAGTCTATACGTAACCGTGGAACCCTGCATAATGTGTGCCGGTGCGATCGGATGGGCACAATTAAGCACGATCGTATACGGGGCATCCGATGATAAAAGAGGTTTCTCCAAATTCGCCCCTCAAGCCTTCCATCCGAAAGCGATTATCAAAAAAGGTATCCTTGAAAAAGAGTGCGCGGAAGAAATGCAGCGTTTCTTCAAGCAAAGACGCTAAGCTCTATTTAACTTCCTCGTAATCCACATATTCCCCTTCATCTTTGGCGAATATCTTCTTACGGTGCACATAAGGTGTACGATCATCATCATCGTCCCGGGCGGTAGTAGTCGTAGAACGATGTCCGGAAGTATTGCTATTTGTTTGACGACGTTGTTCTCCCTTACGAGTGCTGTTTCCGCTACCAAAAAAGATGTTCTTAAAGGTACGCAAGATGGAGAAACCCATCAGAAACACCAACAGGATAAAGAAAAAGAATATTACAAACAAAAACTTAAACATAATCCGATACTTAAATGATTCTTTACTATCACAAACACAAAGATAAGAATTCTTGTTTATCCCTTTTTGTTAAAAATAGACAAGGCTATATATAACAGGATGGTTCCAGAGATTCCCAAGAATCCCCATAACGCCACGAAAATAATGGCACAAGCGATCAATATATAGCGAAGCTCATTACCCTTCCACGCTAAGGATTTCACCTTCAGCGAGAACATCGGTATCTCAGACACCAACAGCAAGGAGGTAATAAACGCCAAGATAACAGTCACCAACACGAACAAGCCTTCATTCGCATGGACAACCGGTAAAACAGAATATCCCACCGAAGCCCAAAATAAAGCATGCGCCGGAACCGGCAAGCCGATAAACGAGGTAGTTTGCCGTTCATCAATATTGAACTTAGCCAAACGCAAACCTGAAAACGTAGGGATCACGAACGCCAGATAAGGGATATACGTATTCAAAGAGCCAAAAGGCAAAGCCGTAGAAGCCTCTCCCAACAACCAATAGACCACCATGCCCGGAGCGAAGCCGAAACTTACCATATCCGACAAGGAATCCAATTCCTTTCCCATCGGCGAGTAAGCCTTCAATAAACGAGCGGCAAAGCCATCGCAGAAATCAAAGACCGCGGCTATAATAATCCAAATCAACGCAGATAAAAGATTTCCGTGCAAGGCCATAACACTGGCGACACAACCGGACAGAAGGCTTAGACACGTAATTGTATTAGGAATATGTTTTCTTATACTCATTTTGACAAACGGGCTATAGGCGTTTGATTGCCTGTTACTTTTTGATCCATCTCTATTAACACCTCTGTTCCTACCGGCAGGTAGACATCCACGCGAGAACCGAATTTAATAAACCCCATTTGCTCGTCCACATGACATTTCTCTCCCGGCTTGGCATACGTAACGATGCGGCGTGCCATCGCCCCGGCAATCTGACGAGCCAAGACATCCACCCCGTTCCTCGTGGTAATCACGACCGCCGAACGTTCGTTCTCCGTACTACTCTTCGGCAGATAAGCCGCCATAAAACGCCCGTTCTGGTGGGAAACATGCTTAACGGTACCGTTTACGGGAAACCAATTAGCATGCACGTTGAAGATAGACATAAAGATAGATATCTGTAGGCACTTCTTATGAAGGATCTCGTTCTCCATCACTTCCTCGATGGCAACGATCGTACCGTCGGCGGGAGCGATCACCAAGCCTTCCGAATCATAAGGAAACCGGCGGAAAGGACTACGGAAGAAGTTTAATACCAATAGGAACAATACGGTAGAAACAAAAGCGACAGAATAAAACAGCATACCCTTACCTACCGTATGGTACAAAGTTATATTCACAATAAATAATATTGTAAACAACGTAAGCAGTAAACCGGTTCCTTCTTTATGTACTTTCATTCTTCTTTGACTGTATCGTTTTATACTAAGAATCTGCAAAAATATTCATTTTTACCGAATATCAAAAATATATCACTTATTCACTGCCTCTATTTTGCCTAACTCTACGTACCAAAGGTATCCATCGACCCGCTCGAAACCCATTTTACGAATTAATTGCAGGTAATTTCTTACCTGATTAGGATGGCGCTTATCTTGCCGTTCGCCAAATTTATAATCCACGACAATTACCTTGTTATCTTTTATCATCACCCGGTCCGGACGTTTAGACAAGCCTTTACCGAACAGGATATCCACTTCATTCAAGACACGGGCGGAACCATCATACCAAGCCTTTACCTCCTCCGCTTGCAATAATTCTTCCAGACGGCTGATCAACTCCGCCGCTTCCTCCCGGTTAATCACCCCGGCTAACCGATAACTTTCGACCGAAGCGGGAATATCTTTCGGCGTACGTATCCGGCTCAATACCTCATGCATCAAGGTACCGTGCTTCCGCCTGGCATTATCGAAAAAGAATCCTTTCCCATGCAGGCGTAATTGTAAACGATCATCCGGGGAAACGGAATACAGGCGGCTCATGGGGATTTCCTCCAGGGTATCTTCTGCCGTTCTACCCGAAGCTGGATGCCACCATTCGCCCCTTTCAAAGGTATCATCCTCGATATCCGTCTCCACCCCCGCCCACAATAGATCGGCGATGGAAGTTATCTTCTCAACCTTACCTTCCTTGTTGATCTTCCTCGGACGGGGGGAGAATACGATCAGTTCTTCTTTCGAACGGGTAAAAGCGACGTATAAGGTGTTCAAGTTATCGATGAAAGCATGCAAGCGCTCCTTGAAATAATCCTTGGCGAAAATCGTGCTACTCAGGATCTGTCCGTAACGGACAGGAACTAAGTGCAGGCGGTCAAACGGCTTCTTCTCCGGGTGGCACCAAAGGATAACGGGCTTTGTCGGCTTATGGTCGATCTCCCAGTCCCCGAAAGGAATGATAACGACCTTAAAACCTAAGCCCTTGGATTTATGTACGGTCAAGATGCGGATAGCGTTTTGCCCATCCGGGGTAGCGATCGTCTTTCGATAACCGGTCTCGTCCCACCATCTCAAGAAACGGTTCAAATCCGCGCTTTCTTTTTGGGCGTACTCGGAAACCATATCCAGAAAGGCTTGCACGAATACCTGTTCCGTTTCCGGGAAGTAAGCGGAGAAGTTACGGAAGAGCCCTTCGGTTACCTCGTACAAGGATTGCCGGGAAATAGACTGAAGGTTTTGGAAAACAGACTCATCCGCCTCGCTCTCCCCGAATTTTCCGGTTAATACTTGATAGGCATACATCGCCAATTTCTTGTTCATCCGGTCCTCCGGATTTCGCAAATAGCGCAATACGGCGATCAGGAAACGGACCGCCGGAGAACTACCCACGAACAGGGCATCATCGGAGATGATATCGTAATTGTACCGGTCGGACGGATGCTCTTCCTTATAGGCTAGCAACGTATCAGCCACTAAAGCGCCTTCTTGATTGGTACGCACGAGTATGGCGATGTCTTTTAGCGCATAACCGTTATCCTGCAAGCGCTCCAAGGTAGCCGGCAATCGCTCCATCGCCTCTTGCTCCCACTTCTTCTCCTCATCGCCGGACAAGAAATCGATCCGTACATGTCCGTCCTTCTTCTGGAAAGGGGGAGGGACACGCTGGGAACTCTTATCATAAGCGGTCATGATCTTCGTGAAAAAGGCCGTGCGTTCTTCCTCGCTTAATGAGGAGTTTTTCAACGCCTCATTATATAGATCCTGCAGGATCGCCGGAGCGGCGGTGAAGAACGCGTTATTAAACTCCACGATATGGCGGCAGCTTCGCCAATTATCCATCAGGGTTTCCTCACGGACCTGTTCCTCCTCGAAATCCCTGCGGACTTGCTCGTCCAATAGCTTCCAATCCGAGTTACGGAAACGATAAATACTTTGTTTCACGTCGCCAACGATCAGATTCGCCCGGCCATTCGCCAGACTCTCCTCCACCAAGGGGCGGAAGTTATTCCACTGCATGCCGCTGGTATCTTGGAACTCATCGATCATATAATGATCTACGTGCGTACCCGTCTTCTCGTAGATAAAGGGGGCGTCACTGCCGCTGATGACCTTATTCAGCAACTCGGTCGTATCGGCGATCAGCATGACATTCTTTTCTTCCCGGTAAAAGGCGATTTGCCGGGAGATATCGGTTAAGATCCCTAACGTATAATAATAACGTACGATCTCCCGGGCCGTGTTATAGGCCGTCAGGTTGGCGAACAGGGATACGATATTCTTTACGCAGGCATTCAACCCTTCCTCATATACACACCCGATGATCTGCCGGAGACCCGGTGGAGTCGTCTTGGTCGTATAGGCATCCGGATTATCCGGCAAAGCTTGGAACGTGGCTGTCGGCTCTTTCATCTCACCTTTCGCCAGCTTCTCGAAATAGAAAAACGGGGAACGACTTCCTCCCTTAAAATCCGAGGGTTGTAAGGCGAACTGTTTCAGCAACGCCACTCCCTCCTCACCTAAACGTTTCGCCTCCGCCTCTACGGAGCGGATAATGGCGTATAGCTCATTCTTATAGGCATCGAGCGCCTGCTTATCCGCGATATCCTTACCTACTTCCTCGCTAAATGCCTTATAACTCTCCTTAAAGACCTCCCGGCTGAGCGACATGATGTCTTGCCGCAAACTCCAGCCGCCTCCATCCTCGATCTTGTTCTCGGCGAAACGCAGCAGCCAACCTAGCAAATCTTTGCTCTCCGGCTTCTCCAGATCGGCCAGCAGGTTATCGATCGCCTCGGTCAAGACCAGTTCTTGGTCCATCTCGATGCCATAACCGCCTTGCAAGCCGATCTCGCGGGTAAAGGCACGCATCGTTTGCTGGAAAAAGCGGTCGATCGTACTGATATTAAAAGCGGAGTAATCGTGCAGGATAGCGACCAGAATCTTCCGGGCCTGCTCCCTCACCTGCCGCTCCGTCAAGGAATAGGCGGAAGAGAGTAGCTGGATATAATCGGACGCACGGCCGGAAGCGAGGTGATAAAGTTCTTGAACGATACGGGTTTTCATCTCATCCGTCGCCTTATTCGTAAACGTCACGGCCAAGATCCGGCGATAAGCGCCCGGCTGGGAGAAGAGCAACATCAGGTACTCCCCTGTCAGCTTATGCGTCTTGCCCGCCCCGGCGGAAGCCCTATAGATTGTTAGCATAGCGATCGGGGATTAGATCGTACGGCTTTTCGAATAGCCCTCTTTCCGGAGGATATCCAACACCTTGGCACGCAGGTCACCTTGGATGATTATCTCCCCGTCCTTAGCGGAACCGCCTACGCCGCATTTCACTTTCAAGAGTTTCCCCAAGGCGGTCAGATCCTCGGAAGTGCCCCGGAACCCGGTGATCAAGGTAACCATCTTCCCTCCCCGGTTCCGCTTATCCAAGGATATGCGCAAAGCTTGTTTCTCCTTCGGCAACGTATCTTCCTCTTCCGTATCTCCCGTATTATATTGAAAATCGGGATTCGTGGAGTACATCACGCCTAATCGATCTTTCCAATCATTATTCTTCATAAAAATACCACTTTATTGGCTCAAAGCTACGTATTAATCTCCGAATAGGCAAACAAGGGCGAAAAGGCTATCCTATCAAGATGGAACTATTACCATTTTACTACATATAAAACCTTTATTTTCAGGCAAACCTCTTGCTTAATAAAGCGGAATCACTACATTTGCTACCAGAATCACGTTTGCTACATATATCGCTTAGAATTAACGGCCATGAGAAATATCATTCTTTTTATTTTTATTATACTAACGGTCCACTTGAACATGAGCGCACGAGGCTCCGGCGAGAAACCGTCTATAGTCGTACTGCACTCCATCAACTTCGAGGAAAGCTGGACAAAACAGACCTATCTTGATATAGAAAGAAAATTCGGGGAGGAAGGGTTTACCGTAAAGGCGATTCCCTTACAGATCCCCGGTATCCGTACTATGGAAGGGTTTCAAGAGAAGAGAACAATGATCCTAGAGAGAGTTCCCGTGCCACCCACCTTAGTCGTATGCATAGGAGATCCCTCTTGGCTTGTCGCCCGCCCGTTGTTTGACAAGGAATGGAAAGATATTCCCTCTATCATCTGCTACGCCAGAGATTATATGTACCCGAAAGAAGAGTACCTGATAGACCTAGATAAAAACGTGCTCGATACGCTGGTTCCCATCACGGATGTAGTAAAAGGCTATAACGCCACTTTTATAAAATACCCAGTCTATA
>ERZ836441.2646-NODE-2646-length-13679-cov-2.743100_pt1 | contig 13679 bp, 11 predicted proteins | sample MGYA00519686_ERZ836441 | MGnify/ENA primary metagenome ERZ836441 (study PRJEB31850, sample SAMEA3708800) | human gut metagenome | biome: human gut; feature: human-associated habitat; material: faeces | place: China | collected 2014 ... | reverse complement strand
CTATTTTTTCCAGAAACCGTGGGCCTTGGGTTGTCGCGGCATTTGTTGTTGTGGTTGCAGCCGGATCGTTCATCAAATTTCAGGCTGACGCGGAAAAAGAGGCCGCAGCCATTGAAAAAGATAAACAGACTTTTGTGGCCTTTAATCAAAGCGTACAAAAAGAACTTGGCGAAGCTCACAAACTTATTAATTCTGAATTGCTTTTTGAGTTCTACCGATGCGGTATTCTCTCTAACCGCGAAAAATCTTATTGCAATGCTAGGACAGATGAGGTTTTTAAACAGCTCACTTCTGATCAGCAGAAAGCTTTAGTGCCAGTATTTAAAAAATTCTTTATGCCGGAATAAAAACAGACATGGATTGGATTCTTTATTTAAAAGCCGTAATTTTAGGAATTGTCGAAGGACTGACGGAATTTTTACCGGTTTCTTCTACCGGCCATTTAATTGTTTTCGGAAGCTTGTTGCACTACACGGGCCAAGAAGCTGACACGTTTTACATCGCTATTCAGGCCGGTGCAATTGTCGCGGTCTGCTGGTATTACCGCGAGCGTATTCTCAAAATTTGCAAAGGACTCTTTACTGAACCGACTCAGCAGAAACTCGCTTGGAATACGATTATTGCCTTTCTTCCGGCCGCGGTTATTGGTGTGCTGGTTGCCAAGTATATTAAAGAGTGGCTGTTTAATCCGGTATCTGTGGCTGCGGCTTTGGTTATCGGCGGTATTATCATTCTCATCGTCGAAAGATATCAAGACAAGAAGAGCTATACACCGAGAGTCGCCACTATGGACGATATGTCTTGGAAAGATGCGTTGAAGGTTGGTTTCCTTCAATGTCTTGCGATGATTCCCGGAACCAGCCGTTCCGGAGCAACTATCGGTTTATCAAGAACGGCAGCAACCGAGTTTTCTTTCTTCCTAGCTATTCCAACTATTTTCGGCGCGACGGTTTATGAGCTTTGGCAGTCTAGGGATATCTTGTCGGCCGATAGCCTTCCGGTTATCAGCATCGGTTTTGTAGTGTCTTTCTTTTCTGCTTTGGTCGTTGTACGTTGGCTCTTACATTACGTTGCCAGACACGATTTCTCAGCTTTCGGCTGGTATCGAATTTTCTTCGGCGGTGTTATCTTAGTAACCTGGATGACAGGCCTTGTGAAGTGGTAAGCATGGCTTGAAGCTAACCCGGATTCAAAAAATGGGCTCCCATTCGGAGCCCTATTCATTTTTAAAAGCCTTAACGGTTATTTCTTTAAAAAGACTAAATCCCAGCAGCCATGTCCGAGACGATTTCCGCGCTCATTGAATTTAGTGACCGGACGCTTAGTGATTGGATTTTCTGCAACCGGAGAGAATCCTTCGTACTTATTTTTCAGCAATGGTGCGGCAGAAAGTACTTCCATCATTTGTTCCGCATAGTTTTCCCAGTCTGTTGCACAGTGCAGATAAGCACCGGTTTTGAGTTTAGGAGAGAGAAGCTCAACAAAGAAGGGAGAGATTAGGCGTCTCTTGTGATGTCTTGCTTTTCTCCACGGGTCGGGGAAGTAAATGTGCACTCCGTCTAAAGAACCGTCAGCAATCATGTCTCTAACGACTTCAACAGCATCGTGTTTAAAGAGACGAACGTTTTTTAATTGCTTTTCTTCTAAGAGAAGGGATAGAGCGCCAACCCCGGAAGGGAAGATTTCGCAGCCGATGAAATTAATCTCGGGATGAGCCTCTGCAATTGCAGCGGTGGTTTCTCCCATACCACAGCCGATTTCAAGAACAACAGGATTATCGTTGCCGAAGATTTCTTTGGCGTTAACTTTGTTCTCTTTGTCGTATTTGAGTTCGTATTTTGGGAAAAGCTCGGTTAAAGCTCTTTCTTGAGCATGGCTGATTCTGCCTTTACGAGTACTAAAACTGCGTATATGGCTATGTTTGAGTTCTTCAAGTTTGTCCGGAGTCAGTTCTTGTGACATTGTTCAATGCAAGTAAATAATTTGCAGAAATTCTAAATTATTTAACGACAATGAACCGGAAGGATTTTGTATCCTTGTTCGAAAGGAACCTGAGTGCTGGAGAGAAGAAGTGGAGCGGGTGAAGGGAATCGAACCCTCGTCGTAAGCTTGGGAAGCTTCTGCTCTACCATTGAGCTACACCCGCGGAAGAAAGAATTCTACATCAAATTCGAATTCTTCTTCCATATTTTTTATTTGTGAGAAACCCGGCGAACGGCCCAATCTCCAAAGCTTTGAAGGCTTTGAACGAAAATGATAAGGATAACCACAACGGCAGCCATGACATCAGGCATGAAGCGCTGATAACCGTAGCGGATGCCCATGTCGCCCAGACCGCCGCCACCGACGGCACCGGCCATGGCAGAACTGCCGACGAGAGCCACGAAAGCAATGGTTAAGCCTGCAAGAATGCCAGGCATAGCTTCCGGAAGCAAAACTTTCATGATGATCTGCTGATTTGAGGCACCCATGGATTGTGCCGCCTCAATGAGACCTTTGTCCACTTCGCGAAGACTGGTTTCAACTAAACGAGCAATCAAAGGGGCCGCTGCGATAGTTAAGGGAACGATAGCGGCAACGGTACCGATGGAAGAGCCCACAATCAAACGGGTAAACGGAATGATGGCAACCAAGAGAATGATGAACGGGGTGGAACGAACGGCGTTCACAAGAGTGCCGATAATTCTGTTGGCTAAAGGTTTCGGCATGATTCCTTTAGGAGAGGTGATAAAAAGAAATACTCCTAAAGGAATGCCGATGGCGGCCCCGAGACCTCCGGAAATACCGACCATCAATATGGTCTCAAGAAAGGAGTCCCAAAGCAGTTGAATAATATTAGATGACATCGCTTAACTCCTCGACTTTGACGTTATTGGCTTTGATGAATTCAACGGCGGCTTGGTAATCGGCTTTTTCTCCCATCATTACCAGGGTGAGAGTACCGTAGCTTTCGCCTTGGACTTCATCGACTTGGCCGAGAAGAATGTTGAAGTCAAGATCGTATTTATGGCAAGCAGCGGAAAGAACCGGCTCCGTCGTATTAGATCCAACGAAGGTTAAGCGCAGGAGGTGCATTGGTCTGCCTTTAGAGTCCGTGCCTTGCATGAGCTTCTGAATCTTTTCTTTCATAGAAGCAGGGATGGTTCGTGCTGCTAAGGCGGTACCGAGCATAGCTTGCGTAACTTCATGCTGAGGATCGCGGAAAACGTCCAGAACGCTTCCTTCCTCAACTACTTGACCTTTATTCATCACAACGACTCGATGGCAAATTTGCTTCACGACATCCATTTCATGAGTAATCATGACGATGGTTAGGCCGAGTTCTTGATTAATCTTTTTGAGAAGCTGCAAAGTAGCCTGAGTGGTCTCCGGGTCGAGCGCGGAGGTCGCTTCGTCGCTAAGAAGAATCTTCGGGTCAGAGGAAAGGGCACGGGCAATACCGACTCTTTGTTTCTGACCGCCGGAGAGCTGCGAAGGATATTTGTTCGCATGTTCGGTTAAACCGACAAGCTCCAGCAAAGGTTCAACTTTCTTGCGGATATCTGCTTTACTGACGCCGGCAAGCTCCAAAGGCAACGCAACGTTGTCGAAAACCGTACGGGAAGAGAGAAGGTTGAAGTGTTGGAAAATCATTCCAATCTGTCTTCTTTCTTTGCGCAGTTCTTCATCAGACATTTTTGTCAGATCTTTTCCGTCAACAATGACTGTCCCGGAAGTAGGTCTGTTCAGAAGGTTGATGCATCTGACCAAAGTGCTTTTTCCAGCACCGCTTCGGCCGATAATCCCGAAGATTTCTCCGGGCTTGATGCTGACGTTGACATCTTTGCAGGCGAAAAATTTATCCTTTCCGTCAGCAGTGTCATATTCCTGTGTTATGTGCTGTAGTTCAATCATTGTCAAAATTCCAAATATAAATATTTTATAAAATTTAGATGACACAAGCCTCGAGGTCCCGGTAAGGACAAATAGTTTCGTAAGCGGACAATAGTTGCCTATCGGTTTAATTACCTGTTGAAAAAATTTGAAGACTCTAAGATTAGCCTCGAATTCTTAATTAAAACAAAAAGAAAGATACTTTTTTCATTGCACTTAGTGAATTTACGGGTTTGGAGTCTTGTGTTGGATAAAAACTTGCCTCTTTTCGTGGATGCAGATAACACAATAGAGAGAAAAGAAAACAAATGTTCAAAGAAGGCATTGCTCGAGAGAAGTTCGCTAACGAATAACGGTTAGAGGATTTCGTTACTCTGAGATTAATGTTTCTGGACAGCTGGTGATTGATTCAAGGGAGTGGTTTCAACATAATGAAAACACAGAGGGATCCCATATTGAAGTACATCATTTGACTATTTCAAGGAGCATTTTGGATATGAAACCTTCCAGACCTCTAACTATCGCGGCAGTTACTGTCGCATTATCAGCTTTCCTTGCTATGCCTGTAACGGCAGCCGAGTCTCCTGTTCCTGCAAAGAATGACACAGTTGTTAAAAACGAACTGCCCAATGTTGCTATCTTAGCCACAGGAGGCACTATTGCCAGTAAAGGAGCAGGCGCATTATCTCTGACGGATTATGGGGTAGGGGCAGGACAAAAGCCTGTTGGAGTCCAGCAATTAATTGATGCAGTTCCGGAAATACAAAAGTTCGCTAATATCAGCGGGGAACAGGTTTTCAATATCGGTAGTTCTAAATTATCTATAAAAGATTGGCTCAGACTAGCTAAACGAGTAAATGAACTTCTGAAAGACCCAAAACTTGATGGAATTGTAATAACCCATGGCACGGATACTCTTGAGGAAACTGCTTACTTCTTGAATTTGGTCACAAAGAGCAATAAGCCCGTAGTGCTGGTAGCTTCCATGCGCCCAGCAACAGCGTTGAGTGCTGACGGCCCGTTAAACCTTGTAAACGCTGTTGCTTTGGCAGCTGACAAGGCCGCTAAAGATAAAGGCGTAATGGTCGTTATGAATGATCAGATTTCACCTGCTTTCGGTGTTACTAAAACCAATTCTACAAACGTAGCCACCTTTAAGTGTCCGGATACCGGCTATCTGGGTTACATGCAAAATAACGTTCCCTACTTTGTTTCTACGCCTGCCAAAAAACATACGGTGAACTCAGAATTCGATGTTTCTGGTCTGGAAGATCTTCCAAGGGTAGACGTTAACTACGTCGTATTGGGCAGTGATGGTAAGTTGGTTGACGCAATGGTTGCCAATGGAGCTAAAGGAATTATTAATGCTGGCGTAGGACATGCAAATATGCCTAATGACGTTAATAAGAGTTTGGCTTCCGCCGTTAAACAAGGAGTGGCAGTAGTTGCAGCTTCCCGAGTTGGGTCAGGTCTTATTACGCCTTTGGGTAAATTTACCAAGGAAGGTTATGTAACTGCGATGATGCACAATCCTCAGAAAGCCAGAATCCTTCTCATGTTAGCTCTTACAAAGACGCAAGATCCAAAGGAAATTCAACGTATATTTAATGAATATTGATCCCAAAGGAAAGTCCTCATGAAAGTATCTTTTATAGCTTCTGGCGACAGCTTTATTACTAGACACGTCGCCGAATGTGGTTACCCAGGTTTTGATGAAATTCAAAGCTTAATTAAGTCACATGATGTTAGCTTTGCCAATCTTGAAATGACTTTTCATCGTCAAGAAGGTTATCCTGCTGCAACGAGCGGCGGCACATGGGCAATGACTGATCCCACGATGCTTGATGACATGCTGCGTTATGGATTCAATATTTTTAACACAGCCAATAATCACTCCGGAGATTTTGGTCAAGAAGGGGTGAGTGCAACTATTCGTCACTTGAATGAAAGAAAGATGTGTTTTACCGGTACCGGTAACACATTACAGGAAGCTTCTCGAGCTTGTTATTTAGAGACTCGGCATGCCAGAGTTGCCTTGATTGGTGTTACTGCCACTTTAGATCCTGCTGCAATTGCAGGAGGGCAGGGAGCAGATATGATCGGCCGTCCGGGATTAAATCCATTGCGCTTCCGGACCGTACACCATGTGAATGCCGAGCATTTCGCAATGGCGAAAACTCTTTCAGATATTTCTCAGATCAACGCTAGAACTGAACAGAAGATTCGCAATGGCTATTTGCCGCCCTTCCCGGAAGGCACTCTTCCATTAGGAAATATGAATTTCATGCTTACCGAAGGGGATGAGTACAACGAAACCATTCCGAATCCAAAAGACGTTGAAAGAACGGTCAAAGAAATTGAAGAGGCACGCCGTCAGGCTGATATCGTTATTGTGAGTGTTCATGCACATGAAATGAAGGGCGCTGACTCACAGGTAGCGGCAGAGTTTGTAGAAAGATTTGCCAAGGCTTGCATCGATGCGGGAGCCAGCGTAGTAATCGGCCATGGCCCTCATGAGCTCCGCGGTATTGAGGTCTACAAAGGCGGAGTAATTTTCTACAGCTTAGGAAACTTCATTTTCCAAACTGAAACTGTTGAAAGACAGCCCTTTGATGCCTTCCACGGTAAGAATCTTCCGATAGATACGAAGATTGGTGCCTATATGGATCACAGAAGCAAGAACGGAACTAAGGGTTATATCGTTCAAGAAAATATTTGGCGCTCGATTTTGCCCTCATGGGAAGTTGAAGACGGAAAGGTAAAGAATGTTGTGCTCCATCCGATCGATTTAGCTCAGAAGGGGACGAGATCACAACGTGGTATCCCATCTCTGTCCGGATCAGAGGAAACTTTGAAGCACATTCAAAAACTCTCCGAACCTTACGGAACAAAAATAGAGATTAAAGACGGAAAAGGCTATCTTGTTTTGTAAGTCGTAAATATAAGATCTCTTTGTAGAGTTAAAAAAAGCAAATTCCATAACCTCCTTGCTCAATCCGGTGAAGACGATGATTTTGAATTCTCTTCACCGGATTACTTTTCTTATTTCTTCTATAGCTTCTTTGATAGAACACGACTCTTGCTAAACAGGTTTACTTCTTCAAACGGCATTTCACTAGACTCTAGGTGGCTGGTATTCACGATTCTTCTAAGTTGAGCTTAAGCATCCGCATTCCAGAGTCATTTACTAATAGTTGACTTCCTGCTTTCAAGGTTCCGTATACGATAAAGCGGATCATCATTATGTAAATGACGTGTTTTCTCAAGGCAGGAAAACACTTAAATAGAAGTTAAAGTTTTTTCCGTTTTTCAATGCCCAATCTCTCTCTATAACTCCCCTTATTTGTTTCCTTAATCCATAAGAATCAACGTGTTGTTTGTTATTCCGTAACTGTTTGTATTTCCAATTCATTACTTAAAACGTAATAAAAAGGTGACCCAGGATATTGATTGAAACAGGCCAAAAATTGATACTGGCAGTATCAGACAAGGGGTATTACAGGTCTGGCTCTAGCCTCTTCGGAAGCTAATTTTGAAACGTTAAAGTTTTGCCAGTTCTTTCCAAGATCTAAGACCGTAATCCAATCATCACAGCGACATTGCGGTAAAGATCTGCTGTCCTACGACAGTCATTAGAGGGCCGGCGAATCAAATTACAAATCAACCTCAAAAAGGAGATTTTCATGACTATGTTGATTGCTGCCGTGATCGTCGCCGTGATGGTCTGGGCACTGATTAAAAAATATGAAACTAGGATGGTTCTTATCGCAGGCGGCCTGGCGCTTGCTTGTCTTGCAGCTGATCCGCTGGAACCACTTAAATCCTTTTCCGCTTCCATGAAGCAAGCAAAGATTTTTGAAGTCATTATTTCTTGTATGGGCTTCGCAGCAGTCATCAAGCTTACAGGATGCCATACTCATCTTATCGCTTTCTTCGTAAAACTCCTTAAGAAGGCTGGTCCATTCGTTATCGTTGGTGCTGCTTTAGCAACAATGGTAGTTAACAGTGCTATTCCTTCGGCTGCAGGTACTTCTGCAGCAGTGGGCACAATCTTGATTCCTCTTTTGATGGCTGCTAGGGTTCCGGCGCCAATTGCTGCCGCGACAATTATGGCTGGTTTATATGGCGGTAACTTGAATCCGGGTCATGTTCATCCTACCATTGTGGCCGAGTTGGCAGGTAAGACCGGTGTTGACTTCGTTTCTCTGGTTTACTTTCCATTGATTTCTTCAGTAGTTGTTGCCTCTTGTGTTTTGATTGGTCTTTCTTACTACATGAGAAAGAAAGGACTTTATCAGGATGCAGAGTTAGAAGAAGGCGCTGGAGAACTCCCGGCTGATTTCAAGCCTAACATCTTCTTGGCTATTGTTCCTCTTCTTCCTTTGGCAATCCTTATGCTGGGTAACTTTGGCTACGTTAAGTTCCTTAAGATGCCTGTTTCCCATGCCATGATTATTGGTGCTGTTATTGCTATGCTGGCAACAAGAACCGGCCCCGGAAGCATTACAAAGACTTTCTTTAAAGGCATGGGCGATGCATTCGGATCTATCTTCGGCATCATCATCGCAGCTAATATCTTCGTTGCGGGCTTGAAATCTTGCGGCATCATCAAGGCTCTGATTGATTACATGTCTGGTTCTCCAATGATTGCCAAAGCAGCTTCTGTAGTAGGTCCGTTCTTCGTCGCTGTACTGTCAGGTTCTGGTGAAGCCGCTTCCATCGCCTTCAACAATGCTGTAAGTGCACATGCTCCTCAATTCGGTTTGGAAATCATGAATATGGGTGCTATGACAGTTTTGTCCGGTGGCATCGGTCGTTCTCTTTCTCCAGTTGCAGGCGCCATGATTATTTGTGCAGGAATCGCTAAGGTTTCTCCAATCGCAGTTACTCGCTGGATTTGCATCCCAATGCTTTGCGCTTTGGCAACAGCAACTTTCATTCTCTATGTTCTTTAAATTGGAGAATATGAATGCAAAATACGCCTATTGTTCAAGAATTTTTAGAACTAGTTAAGCTGCCGGTTCATTCAAAAGACGAAAGAATCATTGCTGACGTCGTGAAGAAAAAACTCGAAGAGATTGGATTCTCCGTGGTTGAAGACGGCACAGCTGAAAAGGTCGGAGGTAATACAGGCAATCTCATCGCTCGTCTGCCGGGAAAACCGAATGTTCCTACAGTGCTCTTTTCCGCGCATTTGGATAGAGTTCGGAATCCAGGAAAAATCACACCTGTTTTTGATGAGGAAAATGGCATGATCAAGAGTGATGGAACCACTATCCTTGCTGCAGATGATGTTTCCGGTCTAGTTTCTATTATGGACGGAGTAAGAAGACTGAAAGCATCCGGCAAACCTCACGGCGACTTAGAAGTAGTGTTTTCTGTTTGTGAAGAAATGGCTGTAATCGGTGCTAAAGAGCTGAATTTCCCGGAACTGAAGGCTAAATTCGGTTATGTTCTCGATTGTCCTGGAAGAATTGGCCGCATTGTTAAGCAGGCTCCGACGAAATGCAAAATTATCGTGACGGTCAAAGGGATTAAGGCTCACGCAGGCAACGAACCTGAGAAAGGCTTGAATGCGATTAAAGTAGCTGCTCATGCCTTAGCTCAGGTACCTGAAGGAAGAATTTCTTCTAACGTTACTTCTAATTTCGGCATGATTAAAGGCGGTTCGGGTACCAATGTCGTATGTGATGAAGTCGTTATTACCGGAGAGGCTCGAGGAACCGATGATAAAGAGCTGGAAGAATACTTGCAGCAGGTACGTAAAGTGTTTGAAGAGACAGCTCAAAAATTCAACACTACGATTGATGTATCCATTACAACGCTTTATCACACCTTTAATGTTCCTGAAGATTCAGAAGTGATTGAAACTGTGAAGAAAGCTCTGAAGAAACAAGATATTGAAGGATTCTGTCAGAAAGGCGGCGGAGGCAGCGATGGAAATCACTATAACCGTCATGGAATCCCAACAGTTGTACTGGCTCTGGGATATTCAAAGAACCATACTAACGCTGAACAAATCATCGTTGAGGACTTAGAGAAAGCCGGAAAACTAGTGGAGGATATTATTTCGGAAGTGTATGAAAAATATTCCGGATAGATAACGTAGCCGCTTCTGGCTTATAGGGCTGTAGGCCTCTGATCGAAAGAGTCCTACAGCCTTTTCTTTTGCTTATGCTTTCCGCAAAAAAGAACCGCCATTATGGCGGCAAGGAGGATCTCGCTGAGAGGAAAGGGTCGGCGAAAGCGTCGGCCCCCTCCTAAAAGATACTAAGGAGTCTTATAACCGAACTTGTGGCATTGATCGCATGTCAAAACCGATGGTTCATGCTGCTTGTGGCAGTCACCACAGGGCTGAGACTCGCTGTGGCCGTAATGTGGATTAGGCTTGAGTCCGGCAGTCTTTTGTTTGACGGCATCCCTGCTGACATGACATGTAAGACAAACAGATTCATCGGGAACTTCTCTAGGTCTGGTTTGACCGTGACAAGTGTCACACTGCATATTCATCTGTGCATGTTTGCCATGGAGCTGTACCTGCGCCGATGCATTCCAGGAAAAGATCAGCAAGCCGGATACGCACAGAGCCTGAAAAATTCTGACATTCATTCAATGAACTCCTATTGCATTAAGGCTTTCATGTGATCAGCAATAGCTCTGCCGATAACGGAAGCAGAAGTCAGCTGAGCACCGCCGACATAGTTGTCGTAGAAAAGACCGCCTGCGGCGTTGCCGACTGCATACAAACCTTTGATCGGTTTGCCTTCTGTATCCAGGACTTGTCCCTTAGTGTTGATAAGCGGACCGCCGAATGTAGCTGTCATACCGCCTTGGAACGGAACGGCATAGAAAGGTGCCTTAAGAATTGGACGCGGATTCTTGTGTGTGTTCGGAGGAGTGAGCTGATCAAGCTTGCCTTCCTTCAAAGCTGTGTTGTATTCATCAACAATCTTCTTCAATTCTTCAGGGTTTAAGCCGGCTTCTTTTGCAAGACCTTCGATTGTGTCAGCCTTATAAACCGGAGCTTTCTTAGATGCATAAGAGAACCAGTCGTTCTTGAGCATCGGAAGATTGTGTGTATCTTCGTCAACAATCATGAAGCCCCAGTTGTCTTTTGTCTTAGCGGCTGTGTCGCGGGACATTTCAACGTATGTGTGGCCTTCGTTGGTGTATCTCTTGGTTTCCTTAGAAACGGCGATACCGGTATTGACGATGTTCAGCGGGTTTGCGCCTGTTGGGCCGTGGATAGGACCGCAGTGGTATTGATCAACGTTGACAACGCGCGGGAAGTAAGGAGCTGTCAGCAAAATGCTTTCGCCGGTAACGGTGTTGGAACCGCGGACCGGCATGTTGGCTGCCGGAACACCTGCCATCATTGTCAGCATCATCTTGTTAGCAGAATAACCGCCGGTTGCCATGACAACACCGAGTTTACCGATGTATTCTTCAAAACCTTTAGCGGTCTTAACCTTGACGCCGGTAACGGCACCGTTCTTAGGATTGTCGAGAAGCTCAACGACTTTGGCGTTATAGATGATAGGAATATTCAGCTCTTTTGCTTTTTTCAAGAGATAGCTCATCAACTGTTTTCCGCCCGGCTTTTCTTCGCCGATAGTCAAGTGAGCTCTCTGCAGCATCGGCCAAACCAATTTGGCACCAACACCGTATTTAACGCCGACGTAGTCGTGAAGCCAGTTCAATGTGTCATCTGCATTTTCTGCGACAAGACGGGTAAGAGCTGGATCGCCTCTGCCTTGAGAGACCTTCATCATGTCTTCGTAGAATTTTTCAGTAGTGTCGCCGGTCTTCAAACCTTTTTCTTGCTGCATCTTTGTGTTGACGCCAAGCATGAAACCTGCGGAGTAAACAGTATTGCCGGCAGCAGAACCCATCTTTTCCAAAACAACGGGCTTCAAACCGTTTTCTGCAGCGCGGATAGCGGTGACGATACCGCCGATGCCTAAACCTGCGATAACGAGATCATAAGTATGTTGAGGAAACTTTGTTTCTTCTGCAGCAGAAGCCATAGCCGGCATGGCTGCAAAGCCGGTTGCCATTGAGGCAATGATTCCGCCTTTCAAAAGAGAACGTCTGGAAGTGTTCATTTTTTCTCCTTGTTTCAATCTACTTATCGAAAGTATGGAGAAATGTTAATTTTTTTCGTTTCCCAAGTCGTCCGTTGAAGATCTATTGATTTTTTATTTTTAGTGTGCTAGAGATTTTGCAAATTTAGCAGCGTTTTGTCCTGCGATTCTTCCAAAAACAAAAGCATCGGTCAGTCCGCATCCGCCAAGCCTATTTTCTCCGTGAACGTTCCCGGTTATCTGACCGGCAGCAAATAAATTGGGAACCGGTTGACCGGATGTTGTAAGACAGTTGGCGTCCGTATTGATAGAGAGGCCGCCTAAAGTATAGTGAATCCAGGGATACATACGCACAGCCCAGAAAGGAGCCTCTGACGGCGTTTTTGAGCTGTCTCCCTGTTCAACATAGGCTTTGATTGGTGCAAACGGAATTTCAATGATTTCGCATAATTCTTCCAGCGTGTTGGCCTTCCAAACTTGTCCGGCGAAATAGGCTCGGTAAAGATTTTTTCTCAAGTCTTTACCCATCTTCGAAATGTTTTCCGATCCTACGATTGTGTAGCATCTTTTGTTGCCTTGTGCGATAAGCGCTTTGCTGATGACGTTGCGCTGAGCGGCTTCATCGACGAATCTCTCGCCGTTTTCATTAACGAAAAGTGTATTCTTCACAAAAACATAAATACGGGCCGAGAACTGGTCGAGAAATGATCCTTCCGGGACACATTCCACAATATCCATATTTTCTGCCTTTAAGCCGAGATCAATGGCTTTCTGCAGGACGCTCCCGTGCCCGCGGGAATCAGAAAATACGAATTTAAGGCTTGGAACATATCGTTTGACCATTTCCGGATTGTTTCCGAATCCGCCCGCTGCCAATACAATAGTTTTGGCGTAAATCTGCTGACGCATACCTTTGTGTTCCACAAAAGCACCGATAACATTTGAACCTTCGACAATAAAGTCTGAGAAATAGGACCCGGTCATTATCTTAACCCCGCGCTGGAGGCAGGCTTCAGACAATTTTTGGATATATGAAGTGCCGCTGATGAGGCTTGGTTTGTGGCTTCTCGGGTGTTTGGAACCGTAAATTTGAAATACTCTTTCTTCAAAGACCACACCTTGTTTCTTCAGCCACTCTAAGGTATCAACTGAGTTATAGGCAAGTATTTTGCGTAAGGCAGGATCGCCCTTTCCATTGGCTGATTCTTCAAGTTGTTGGTAGAAGAATTCCGGACTGTCGGTCACATGAATGAGTTCTTGGATTTTTGGATCGGGAGCATTGTAAAACCCGCCTGAACGCAGCGTATCTCCGCCGACGAAAGCTTCTTTTTCTAAAAGGATAACTTTGCATCCGGCGTCTGCGGCTTCCAACGCAGCCGAAAGACCGGCAGCGCCTGAGCCAACTACAAGAACATCGCACGAAGTAACGGCAGCTTCGGCAATAGAAGGGGAAAAACCGAAGCCTAAGCTAAGGAAGGCGAGAAAAGAGTTTAGTGCACGGCGTTTCATTGTTATCCCAGTTAAAGGCTCGAGGAATTCTCCATATCGGTCAAGAATTGAAAAAGCTCTACCGCATTTCCCACGTCCAGCTTTGCAAAAACTTTGCTTCGATGTGATTGAACGGTTCTTTCCGACATATCCAATACTTCGCCGATCGTCTTGTTGGTTAAGCCTTTGGCTACCTGGCGCGCGACCATTTGTTCGGTCGAAGTAAGCTGTTTG
>ERZ836441.2645-NODE-2645-length-13680-cov-2.957138_pt1 | contig 13680 bp, 4 predicted proteins | sample MGYA00519686_ERZ836441 | MGnify/ENA primary metagenome ERZ836441 (study PRJEB31850, sample SAMEA3708800) | human gut metagenome | biome: human gut; feature: human-associated habitat; material: faeces | place: China | collected 2014 ... | reverse complement strand
TCTACACTGTTGCAGTTGAAATCTACTTTTCCATCAACGATTCTCCACCAGCCGTTGGCATTCTTGGCGATTCCTGTGTAACCAAAGTTTACTTTTCCTCCGCGGATGTACCACCAGCCGTTTTCGTTTTTCTCTACACTGTTGCAGTTAAAGTCAACTTTTCCATTGACAATGCGCCACCAGCCGTTCTCATTTTTTGCAATTCCGGTATAGCTAAAATCTACTTTACCGTTCTTTACATACCACCAGCCATTTTTGTTCTTTGCAACAGTTGTAACGCCTGTATCAACTTTGTCATTTTTGTAGTAATACCAGTTGCCATCTGCATCTTTTGTATCGGATAATCCGTCTGCATATGCTTTTAATGTCTTGAATGTCACACTTCCTGCCTCAGAACGATTGCCTTTTGCATCCAGTGCGTAAACTTCTACTTTATAAGAAGTATCCTGCTTCAGATCGCTAAGTTCATATGCCGTGTCTTTTACCAGTGCATCGTTGTCTTTTTTACCATTTACATATACATCATATCCTGTTACACCTACGTTGTCGGTAGATGCTTTCCAGCTGATTGCTGCGCCGGCTCTGGTAATATCTGCTGCTGCAACATTCGCCGGTGCACTCGGAGCTTCTCTGTCTGTTTCTACTGTTGTAAATGTAACTGCCTCAGATGCATCTGATTCATTTCCTGCTGCATCTACCGCTGTAACGGTTACTGTGTATTCTGTATTGTCTGTCAGACCTGTGACTGTATAGGAAGTATCTGTGATCAGTTCATCATTTACTTTTTCATCGTTGACATATACATTGTAACCAACAACTGCTACGTTATCCAGAGCCTCTTCCCAACTGATGGCTGCTGTCGACTCTGTTACATCAGCAGCGGTTGCATATTTCGGTGTTTCCGGTACTGTGGTATCTGCTACTGCTTCATCTACATAAGAGATGATCGGTGTAATATGTACAGACGGTTTTGTAGGACTATTGTTTGACTTTGCAACCACACGGATATAATCGCCTGCTTTTACCTCCAGCGCATCAATAGATTTCCACTCACCTTTCTGACCACTGACAGAAAGTGTTACGCTCTGTAACTCGGTGTCATTGTGCATCAGAGTCAGTGTTGTGCTTCCACCGGAGTTTCCGTTCTGACGCAGATACGGTTCATCATTTCTGATATTAAAAGAAATCACGCCGCTCTTTGGTACACGGTATGCCATTGCAGTATAAATGTCTGATTTTGGCGGTGCAGAAAGCAGACCATGATAAGAGTTTGTATTATTTTTTGCTGCCTCTGCATGACTTGGGGCATCCACGCCCGGTCCATAATAAGTATTTACCTGCCAGTTTGGCCAGTCCGGATCATAGGATGTCATATTATTCCATGTATCTGCACTGTTATTTTTGATCTGTCCAAACCACACATTACCCTGCTGTGCGTTAACATAATCACCAACCCAGTTATAATTATTCTTTACGGCAATAACGTAATCGCTTGTTGTACCATCTTCTGCCGTAATGCGAAGTGTCATTCCATCCGCAATTGTATCTGTGTTTGCCAGTACTTTATCATCAGAAATCACGCTTACGGTTGCGGTACTGCTTGTTTTTACATTCTGTTTTACTTCGCTGACAGTTGCCGGATTCTTCTCGGTAGACGGAATCTTGATTGTTGTTCCTGTCATCATGTATACAGTAGATTTTAATTCACAGTCAGAACTTGCTACAATCGTATATGTTTTGGATTTCTCGCCATAGGAAATTGTTACTGTGCATCCACCGTTTACTACATCATTTTCAGCTAAAACTTTGTCACCGGATTTTACCGTAACCTGTGCATTGCTGTCTATCTTAAGATTCTTCAGTAATTCTTTGACTGTTGTATGTTTTGCCAGACCACTGATCTGGTCATTTGCCACATTATATACATTAGAAGTAGCAGTTACTGTTACATAATCACTTTCTGCAGCTCCAATCTCCGGGATATCTGTCAGTGCATGTCCGAAGAAATCATGCTCCAGATCATATCCGTTGTTGTCTGTGATCACTTTACCTGCATTAATTGCCGGCGAATCTTCTGCCAGTTTATAACCGTCAAATACAGATGCATTCTCTTTGATATAAGCAATACCTGATGTATTTGAAGATGGACCGGATCCTGCATCTTCCAGAACTTTTGTACCTGCATTTACAACAACGGCATTCTTATCTCCGCTTGGTGTATTTGCAAAGTTATAGTACAGGTTATTGTCATACTGAAGTGTTCCGCCCGGATACCAGTTCTGATTTAACGGCGTTGAGCCACCATAATAGAAAATATTATTCTCGAGCACTGCATTTCCACCGGTACGGTCAAAAATACTCTTAATATTCTCATTCATATAGAATGTATTGTTATAAATATGAGCATCCGGATTGCCTGGTAAATCTAACGGACCTGTCAACTCGTTCTCACTGATATTATAACGGAATGTTGTATTCACAGCCTCTGCTCCACAGAACATGATTGCTCCACGGGAGTTTCCGTGACTGTAATTGTACTGATAGAGTGTTCCGTCTGTCCAGTCTGCATCCCATGCCTGACCATCGCCATTACCATGATAAGCATACTGATTATTATAACATTCATTATACTGGAACACAGAATCTTTACATTTCCAAGGCCAGATTCCGGCTGCTACACGCTGCCAGCCACTTGGATAATCTGTCGGATTCATCTGACGGGAACAATCCTCAGCCACATTGTACTGAACCAGTGGCTGATCTACATACATGGTTGTGATTGCATCACCACCGGCAGCTTTAATGTAATTGTTCTGAATTGTCACATTACTGGAAGCATATTTTTCCAATGCTGCTTCATTCAAATGTGCACTGTTAAGCTGTGCCCATGCATAGGTATAAGCTGCTGCGATACCCCAGCGGTTTGTTGTTACAACACTACAGTTTTCAATTGTCAGATCATTGAATTTGGAAGCGCCGGTAGCATTCTCATCTGTTGGTTTCTCTACAATAAAATAAATACCACCATTTGCCATATGTTTGTTGATAACATTGCCGTCTACATCATGAACATACAGATCATCCAGAACAATATGATCTACCGTACCTTTATCCTTCGCTACACCAGCCACACCGGTACGATCCATAACATTTGCGTCGTTATATTTTAATCCATCGTCTACTTTACTGGTCTCTCTGTCATTTGTCAGCTCCAGACCTCTGATCTCTATGTATTCTACATCTTTCAGCAAAATGGTTGAAGAAACATTTCCCTTCCATTTATGTCCTGTATTATCCAGATGATTTCCATAATCCTGATACCATACACCGGTGCCATTGGCGTCAATTCGTGGTCTGTTGCCTTCACCATAAGTAGAAATCTCTATCGGTGCTTCTGCACTTCCGCTTCCCTGTACATGAAGGTACTGATCTGTAAATACAGATCCCTTCTCCAGAAGTACTTTATCTCCCGGTCCTAACGTAATCTCATTAATTTTATCCAGCGTTTTAAACGCTTTTTTCTCCGATGTTCCATCATTGGCATCATCACCATTCTGAGAACTTACATAATATGTAGTCCCCTGCTGTCCGTCAGCTTCTTCTGCATGTGCGATGTTTGCCGGCATCATGCTTACTACCGTAACACCGGTCAGCATCATTGCAAGTAATCTGCTCGCCCATTTTTTTCTCATGTTTCTTCTCCTCCTAATTGTATGACTGTAATCACCGGATATAATTTTTTTATACCAAATTCCCCATAGTCCAATTGATTACAGTTGTTTCAAAGTAAACTGAGATAAAGCATCCATATCTCCGTCCACTTCAGCAACCTTTGCTTTTTCTTCTGTCATTTCCTCATATTTTGCACGACGCAATTCATCAATGACTGCTGCACGCGCTTCTGACAGATCCACCTCTCTGGCTTCTTCTCCGACAAACCAGTCATCATTATCATAATGTTTCTGAATTTCCTCCTCAGTAAAATTCATATCTTCATTTGATTTATCATTCATATATGTTTCCTGAAGATAATTCAGTTCATAATCCTGATACATTTCTGTGGAATATTCTTTCAATCCATAGACAGTCTCACCTTTTTCGATTTTCTCACTTCGTGACTGATTTTCCTGCTCCATACGGTTCAGCATCCCCTCATAGGTCGCATCTTTAATATAGCCTTTGTCTTTTGCGATATCATATACTGCATGCATATATTTCAACTGTTCAACTGTCTGCTGCGCCAGATATTCATATCCGGTTTTTCCATTTTTATAAGTCGTCGTCCAAAGTTCATCTTCTGAAACATCATGCTTCTCCGAACGAAGGGTTACCATCGTGTTGTACTGCACCAGATTCATGCATTGAATGTACTCTTCTTTACTGATCTGAGTCCCGTTAATTGTCAGTGAAAATGCCGTCTTCTGTGCATGTTTCCAACCTCCGACACAGGTTATAGCAATCACTGCTACTGTCAGAACCAGTACGATCAGCCATTGCTTTTTCTTTCCTTTTTTCATGTAAAATACCCCTGTTTTGTGCTACCACCTTCACAGCGTTTCTAATCTTATTGTATCCTTTTCACTCCTTAAAAACTTGGTGTTTTCAACTTTCTTACCGTCTCTTTTTACACAATTCGGAACACAAAAAAATGGAGCACTGCTCCGCAGATATATTATCTGCGTTACAGCGCCCCACTTCTTCACTTTCCGTTATTACAAACCGCTTCAGAAGTTATTATTTCTGAACTTTACCGTTAACAACGTTGTGTGTTCCGCCATTGTAAGAGAAGTCTACTTTACCATTACGGATGTACCACCAGCCATTTTCATTCTGGGCAAGTCCATTGTAATTAAAGTTTACTTTTCCGTTTTCGATTCTCCACCAGCCGTTGGCATTCTTTGCTACTCCTGTGTAGGAGAAATCTACTTTTCCATTACGGATATACCACCAGCCGTTTTCATTTTTCTCTACACTGTTGCAATTGAAATCTACTTTTCCGTTGACGATTCTCCACCAGCCGTTTGCATTCTTGGCGATTCCTGTGTAACCAAAGTCTACTTTTCCGCCGCGGATGTACCACCAGCCGTTTTCGTTCTTCTCTACACTATTGCAATTGAAATCAACTTTACCGTCTACAATTCTCCACCAGCCATTCTGGTTCTTTGCTATTCCGGTGTAATTGAAATCTACTTTTCCGTTTGTAATCTTCCACCAGCCGTTTGCATTCTTAGCTACGGTATTTGTGTAAGTAACTTTGCTGTCCACTACATAATACCAATTTCCTTTGCCTAATGCTCCGGTTGTGTCTTTGATCACATCGTTTACGTTAAATTTAACGGTTCCGTCTACTACATACCAGTCACCATGCTCATTGGAAGCAAATCCATTATATTTGAAATCTACTTTTCCATCTCTTACATAATACCAACCATTTACATTTTTCGCAACGGTTGTTACGTCTGTAGCAATCTTGTTATCTTTGTAGTAGTACCAGTTGCCGTCTGCTGCCTTGCTGTCTGCAAGTCCATCCGGATGTGTCTCGATCGGTTTCTGATTTTCTTCAGATGCTGCTTTTGCTTTTGCTACGATGTCATCAATCAGTGCTTTGGCGATCTCAACTGCACCTTCCGGATCGTTCTTGAGATCTACTTCTACCTCGTCTGCGACATTGCTTACCTGGCTCTGGTAATCGCTGATCTCATCTGCACTTAATCCTGCCAGCTTGCTGATTACTTCATTCTGAGCCTCGATATATGCAGCAATTTCATTTCTTGCAGAAGTTTCTTTTGTAATTACCTCATTTGCACCAATATCGATTTTTCCATCGCTAAGTGCTGTTCCATAGTAATCTACGGTTGGAATTGCAGCTTCATTCTTAACAAGCTCTTTACCAAGTGTATCATCTGTGTAAGATGGTGCTTCCGGAAGTGCTCTACCAGCATCAATTGCCGGGGAATCTTCCTGAATCTTGAATCCGTCTACAGTTCCAAGTGTTGTCTTGCCATCTGCCCATGTTCCAGTTGTAAAATCTTCTGTATTTACAAATTTCGGATCTGCATAAACTGCATTTTCATCATTTGCATTTGCTTTGTATACATTCTGTGCACTTCCATCATTACTATATACCAGGTTGTTTGCATAAGATACTTTAGAACTCATGCTATTTGCTTTTGCCGGTCCATAGAAAATATTGTTAAATACAGTTACATCTTTGATGCTTGTTCCTTCCCATGCGGAATCCGGTGTCAGAGCCATGGTGTAACCACCATTGTTCTCCCAGTACATGCTGTTATTGTAAATCTGGATACCAAGAGAACCATATTTACCAGTTCCCATACGGATCATTGGTGCACCATCGTATTTACCGTCATTTACGCTGACATTGTAACGTGCAATGTTGTTTACAGATGCTCCCGGTCCCGGGCAAAGCATCAGGAATCCGCCCAGATTGTCATGGCTGTAGTTGTACTCATATACACAGTTCTGTACGCCATAGTCAAAGTCAAATGCCATACTGTCGTTTCCTACTGCGGAACCGATAGAATGTTCAGATGTATTAAATGCTTCATTGTAACGGAAAGTTACATTGTTGCTATCCCATGACCAAAGTGCTGCATGGTTCGGGTTTGCACTGTAATCCCAGTTGCTGTCTGCAGAATTGTCGATCAGGTTGTACTCTACCGTTGCATCTGTTGTGTTGATCGGTACAATACCATCACCAGCTACATCATGTACATAGTTGTTGTTGATTTCTACATCACTGCTTCCGATCCAGTTACCATTTCCTGCATTCTGGTATCCGGTGTCACTGCTGCTTCCACCAACCAGTGTACGGCTTGCCCATACGCTCTCCATATAGATTGCCTCGTGGCAAACATTGTAAACTTCGTTTCCGTCAATCGTTAATCCTGCGTAGTAAGATTCTACTTTTCCGGTGTGGTTGCTGCCATCGCCTGTTACCAGAACGATCAGTCCGCCTGCGCCTTTATCTGCTCCACCTGCCATCTTACCATTGACATCATGGATCTTATTATTTCGAATTGTTACATTTGCAAGTTCTCCTGCATCGCGGTTTTCTACTACCAGACCGGATAACAGCTTGCTGCTCTGTTTGTAAGTTCCAATCTCACCTGCAGATGCATCCCAGTTTGTAATATCCAGATTCTCTACTACGATATTCTGGCTGTTCTTGATATGAACGGCTGCCAGATCTTCTTTTGTAGCATAAGTCCAGTTTGCACCGTTACCGTTGATGACAGGTTTTGCACCTTCACCATAGCTTCCGATAACAACCGGATTTTCTGCAGTACCTTCTGCATTTTTAACAAGTAACTGCTCACCATTCCATGTGCATCCTGCTTTCAGTAAGATTTTGCCACCTGCGGTAAGTTTGCGGATAGAAGAAGCTTTTCTTAATGTCTTCCATGCTGTCTCTGGAGATGTTCCATCGTTATCATCATTACCATTTTCTGCATCTACATAGTAAGCCACATCACCAGTCGGCTCATTGATGGAGATTAATTCCTCCTGTGCCGCTTTTACTTTGTAGATCATCTCACGGATCTCACGCTGTTTTGTTGTATCAGTTGCATTCTGCTTGAATGCTTTTGCTTCTTCTACAACTTTCTGGAATTCATTCCAGGAATCTGCTGTCCAATCTGCTTCTTTTAATGCTTCTACTGCTTCCAGTGTTTCATCAAACTCTGTCCAGTCAAGTGCGCTTTCTACTTTTACCAGTTTTACATTGTCTAAGTAACCCTGCGCACCATTATCTGCCCATGTAAAAGCATCTACCGTTGTAGCATCTGAAGGTGTTGTAAATTTAACTGTAAAAGATGTCCAGTCCGTTCCATTTGCGACCTGACCAACAGTCAATTTTTTATCTGTATCTTCTTTGTCTGGCAATACACTGTCTGAAGAATATACAACATAATTTTCTTTACCCTCGGTGTTGCTCGTGCTCTTTACGCGTGCACCAACAAAGTAATAAGAACCTGAGTTTCCGCTAACTTTTGCAGTTCCGGTAAGAATATAATCTGTATCCGGTTCTACCGCAATACCAGACTGGCTACTTCCGTCACCCCAGCTATGTGTATTTCCATTATCTTTCAGATAATGTGAGCCTTCCGGAGCCTCTGCATCTTCTACAACAGTTGTTCCTTCACCAATACTCCAGTTGTCACTTCCGTTTTCAAAACTTCCGTTCTGAACCATATTTGTGCTCTCAACAGCATTACTTTCTGTCTGAGTGATACCAATCCAGCTTAATACCGGATCGGAACCGGAAGCTTTTGTAACTGTTACAAGAATGTGATCGGAACCTTCCGGTACTGTCACGTCAATATTGCTTCTATCCTGTGTCTTGCTGGAAGAAAGGCTTGCGCTTCCTGTATTCAAGACAGTTTTTGTGCCTTCTGCGTCTACAGAAGAAACTGTGATTGTAATACCTCTGGTACTGCTCCACCATTCATTAAATCCTGTAGAAACGGTATATTTTCCCGGATCCAGTTCAAAACCATATTCAATCTTTCCAGAGCTGGTTGCCCACCAACCTGTGTCGAAGAAATCTCCAGATCCTTTGCTTCCCATATCTTCAGAACTGCTTCCGCCGGATGCACCTGTTGTACTTGTATAACCCCATGTTACACCTTTGTCATCGCTATATGCCTGATCTGATACGGTATTCAACAGATCATCTGCATTTTCTGCAAATTTGGCAAAAATATTGGATGTATTATCTCCATTTGTATAGCAGTCTGCAAAATATACCAGTTTCTTCGGGCAGCAGAATACCTGAATTGTAAAGCTTCTGCTCAGATCTGTCAGTGTACCTGTCACAGTTACATAACCAAGTGTAAGGTCTCCTGCGCTTTCATCCATGCTCCAGGTTACCTTTGCATCTGGTGTATTGGTATCTCCAATCGTTACATCAATGGTCGACGGTAATACTTCTTTTAACTGTGTTAGATTTTCTGCTGTTTTCGGCAGTTTTGTATTAAGAGTAAGAGCTCCTTTGTTATCCAGTTCTTTTTTTGTCCAGTTTGCATAGTTCTTAAGCGCAATTGTATTATTTGCACCAAATTCAATTGGAAGCCATACATATCTGGAATCACTCAGATTTTTTCCATTATCTGGATTATACCAGCGGTCTCCCATGTAAATGAATTTTCCATTCTCAGCATCTACCGGGATTACACAGGTACTCTGTGTATCAAAAGTTGTACTGGAAGTATCTCCAATACACGGATCACCCATTCTGGTCCAAGGTCCTAACGGGCTGTCAGCAACTGCATAAGCAGCCTGATTCGGTGCCCATCCAGTACATCCTGATGTGATCAGATAATATTTATTCTGATACTTAAACATGGCAGGACCTTCTCTGGAATCTGTACTGCTGATGCAGAAATCTTCTCCCAGTTTCATCTCTGATGCATCTTTTGCAAGTCCTGTATACTCATCATTCAGTCTTGCAATATACATTACTGCATTTCCTTCAGAAGAATACATTACATATGCTTTTCCGTCATCATCTTTGAACAGGTTCATATCACGAACGTGTCCGCCCACAGAATCGAATCCATGATTTGTACGATCCGGATCAGATGCCAGCATATAACTTCCCAACAGTTTATATGGTCCGTTTACATTATCTGCAATTGCAATACCTGCTTTTGCTTTTGCATAGTTGGAACTGCTATCGGAAGAATACGGACTTGTTCCATCTGCGTGGAACCAGATCACATATTTTCCTGTCTTTTCATTATAAAGCATCTTCGGACGCTCCATAACGCAGCCTTCGGACCAGAGGTCAACGTAGATATCTTTCTTCTGTTCATCAGTCAAATTGCCGTACAGACTCTTGAAATAATCATCTGTTTCAAACTGGTCATAACTATCCATTGTTTTTAAAACAACACCTTCGTCTTTCCAGTTGTACAGATCTTTGGAGGAATACATATGTACACCCGGCATTGGTCTGTAGCCATTGGTTCTGTCCTCACCGATCCAGTAATAAGTATCACCGATCTTCTGTACCTGACCACCATGTGCCTGAACTGCCACACCGTTGTCATCGTAAATACGGTCTGCATTTGTACCGGTAAAAGAAGTATAGTTCTCTATATGTGCTTCTACCAGTGCATCGTATGCTGCGATAAGTGCTTCTTTTGCATTTGCAAGCACAGTCTCATCTGTTTCATTATCATCAATCAACTTCTGGGCTGCTGCAAGTGCATCCTCAAATGTCTTCTTTGACTTTTCTGTATAAATCACATCAGAATTGTCATATTTATCCTGATATTCTTTTACTGCTAATTTCAGTACTTCTAACTGATCCACGTCATCTGTTACTGCCTTAACAATGATATAGCTGACCATCGGATCTTCCGCAGCACTACTTCTCTTGGAATTGTAAACTTTTACATTTAATTCTCCATCTGTAACATCTACATCATAAGTTTTCTCTACCGTAGCACCTGTGGATGTCTTTCCATTTAAATAAATCTGTGAACCTACCTGTTGATCTTCCAGATCAATATCAACACTTCGATTATCCCACCATGCAGGAACACGAAGGCCGACTGTTACCTCATACTTGGTACTCTTATTTGCACGATCCGGCAATTCAAAATCATATTTGAATCCACTGTTTGCTGCATCGTATGTCCATCCTGAAGATGGCATATACCACGCTGAATTAAGCAATTGTGATGTACTTACCGTTTGGTCTGTAGATGATGCCCACGCCTGATAACCGTTATTGTCATCTTTTACATAACCCCAGGTATATCCAGTTGTAGCATCTGCTCCTTTTTCCTGATCAACGTTAGACTGATAAAGTCCCAACTTCGTATCCGAAGGTGTCACTGTCGGATCTGCCGTACCACAGTTCGCAACATACAAAATGTCATCATTTGCTGCAATCTCTGCTTCACTTGGAACCACTTTTTTCTCAGTCTCATCTGCTTGCGTATCTGCTGCCAAAACTGTCATTGGCTGCAGGATCATTGCAGCTGACAAAACACCTGCCATGAGCACTTTACCGTTTTGCCATCGCTTACGCTTGTTATTCTCCATGTTCTCTCCTCCTCCTCTTTGTGGTGGGTTTATACTTTCTGGGGGAAAATCATAAACGTTCACCGCTTACCACCAGTATAAAATAAAAAACAGCCAGGATATATCAAATATCTTAGCTGTTTTTTATTTTACTTAGATTTTTTTATATATTTCTTTCTGCACTAAATCATTGCTTTTCCATTGACGATTTTGCATCTGACACCACGGATGTTTGCATAACCATTATAGGAAAAATCTACTTTTCCGCCACGGATATACCACCAGCCATTGCTGTTCTGTGCCATGCCATTGAAATTGAAATTCACTTTTCCATTTTCAATTCGCCACCAGCCGTTCTGATTTTTTGCTACTCCTGTGTAGCTGAAGTCTACTTTACCGCCGCGGATGTACCACCAGCCGTTTTCGTTCTTCTCTACGCTGTTGCAGTTAAAGTCTACTTTTCCATCAACAACGCGCCACCAGCCGTTTGCATTTTTTGCAATTCCTGTGTAGCTGAAATCTACTTTACCGCCGCGGATGTACCACCAGCCGTTTTCGTTTTTCTCTACGCTATTGCAGTTAAAGTCTACTTTTCCATCAACAATGCGCCACCAGCCATTCTGGTTCTTTGCTATTCCGGTGTAATCAAAATCAACTTTTCCGTTTGTGATCTTCCACCAGCCGTTTGCATTCTTTGCTACGGTATCAGTATAAGTAACTTTGCTGTCCACTACATAATACCAATTTCCTTTGCCTAATGCTCTGGTTGTATCTTTGATCACATCGTTTACATTAAATCCAACGGTTCCCTCTACTACATACCAGTCACCATTTTCATTGGAAGCAAATCCGGTATAGTTGAAGTCAACTTTTCCGTTTTCTACATAGTACCAGCCGTTTTTGTTCTTTGCGACTGTTGTTACATCGGTTGCTACTTTGTTGTCTTTGTAGTAATACCAGTTGCCATCTGCATCTTTTACATCGGAAAGACCATCTGCATGTTTCTCACCCGGTGTCGGCTCAACAGGTTTCTTAACCAAACCATTTACGGCATTAGTCAGTTCGGATATAGCATCTGCCACATCTTCTTCTGTTGCATCATCGTTGGCAAGAACTGCTTCTGCTGCTGCAAGTGTATCTGTGTATACTTTGTAGCTGTCTGCAGTATAAGCATCGCCTGCGATATCTTTATTCTCATTATAGAGACTTCTTAATTCCCCTTCATCTGCCATTTCCTCCGCTTCCAACAATTCTTCTACATATTCCCGCGGATTATGCACAATTTTTCCTGTATTCATAATTTCAATTTCAAAGTTTCCTTTAAAATGCATAATATGCCTCAAGTATATAACTAAATCTTTCTGTTCTGCAATTTTCAAAATCCACTTTGCACAATTATCTCCGCATGCAGAAGCATTAAATACCTTTTCAGGTTCATAATTCATCAGTATCAGTGTTTTCACACCACCAGACAAACTGGCGTAATCGCTCCCAAAATAGGGCTGTCAATAATATGTGAACTAATTACAGTTGAACTGTCCACATCTAAAATCATCTCTTTGACAAAAGAATCTTCAATCCTCTCATCTTCATATACATTATCAAAATATGACTGAGCATCTTTCATATACTCAGTACCCGAATAATACCATATTTTTAGCATTTTTCTCTCCCATTTCATCCTTCTACTTCTTAGCATAAAACGGCAGAAATATGATTACTAGTATTTCTGCCATTTTTTATCACTTCTTCACACTATTCAATCCATCCACCCAATTACTAAAAGCTTGACCACAACAAATAAATTGAGCAAAACTCTCAACTTTCCACCTGAAGTTTCTTTTTTTCTTACATGTTTCTTACAGACAAATTTCTTCAATTACACATTCATGTTTTTTACTCTTTTTATCGTAGTTAATCCCTGCAAGAAGTAAATTTCCTTTATACTCTTTTAATGTTTCCACATAATGCCGTTCTTTTATCTGTTCAATCGCTCCTTTTGCATCTTTATCCCATTTTAGTTCAATAATTACTGCTGGTTTTTCGCTATGAATTTTTCTTGGAATAAAGCAAATATCAGCAAATCCTTTTCCCGATGGAAGTTCCCGAACAATCGTATAATATTCTCTTGCAAAATAAAACGCCAGATTAATGGTACAGCTCAATGAATTTTCATCATTATATTTTAAAATAGAGATTTCTCGATGTGCCTTATCAATCCCTTGTGCAACAACCACTTCATCTTTTCTCCACAGTGCCTCTAATAATTTTTTCGATGCATCTACAGAATCAATCACTTCTTTCCAATCCATTGTACTGATTGCATTAATATATTCCTGAGAAACCTCTTTATTCGGAATTGATACCGTTTTTTCCATCCAATGATAACTCAGATATCCCAAGTGAACTAACAAAGTCAATACATCATCTTTTCCCTGAAATGTTGTCATATCATTAGAAAATGTTCCAATATTAATCGGAACAGCTTCTCCTGCCAGCATTTTTACAATATCATCTTTTAATCCTTCAAAATTCATGCGAATATAAATTTTTAAGGCTTCATAAGTCTCCGTCTGATTCCAGTAATTATCAAAAATTCCACTTAACATTGCATCAACTACAGAT
>ERZ836441.2643-NODE-2643-length-13697-cov-3.177467_pt1 | contig 13697 bp, 10 predicted proteins | sample MGYA00519686_ERZ836441 | MGnify/ENA primary metagenome ERZ836441 (study PRJEB31850, sample SAMEA3708800) | human gut metagenome | biome: human gut; feature: human-associated habitat; material: faeces | place: China | collected 2014 ... | reverse complement strand
CGAAATCGGCGATCGCTTATATAACCGAAATATTGGAGGAAGCATACCTTTCTCCCGAAAGCAAAGAAATAGCCTCTCAATGGTACAAGATACAAAGAGCTTTGGAACATCGTCCCCTGATGCCCGATAAAGACGAGTACACTATTTTTTTACAACATACGCTCGACAAGGTCATGAGATTTCAACAAATGTATCCTTACATAAACGTATCGGGCGAAATTACAGAATTAAACACAAGAATCAGTCAAATATGAATTACACGATTACCGAAATAGCAACTATCGTCAAGGCACAGAAAAGAGCCTACAAAGACTATACTATCACGGCCCTATTAACCGACAGCCGTTCTCTCACGTTTCCCGAGGAGACCTTGTTTTTCGCTTTGGTTACCGAACGAAACGACGGCCACCGTTACATCAAAGATCTCTACCGGAAAGGAGTACGAAACTTCGTGGTAGAACATCGGGTAGCCGATGAAGAGCTTATGCCCGAAGCAAATTTCATCATCGTAAAAAACACATTAGATGCCTTGCAACAATTAGCTGCGACACATCGAAAAAAATTCGATATACCGGTAATCGGTGTTACGGGAAGCAACGGAAAGACCACAGTCAAAGAGTGGCTTTATCAACTTCTCCAACCAGACTACAATACGGTGCGCTCTCCCCGCAGTTACAACTCTCAAATAGGAGTCCCGTTATCGGTATGGCAAATCGGGTCGAAAACCGAGATGGCTATTTTTGAAGCCGGAATTTCTCAACCCGATGAAATGATTCATTTGGAAGAAATCATCAAACCGACGCTCGGTTTGATAACCAATATCGGAGAAGCCCACCAAGAGGGATTCCAAACCATACAGCAGAAATGCATCGAAAAACTCACTTTGTTGAAAGCCTGTGATTGCATTATTTACGATGGAGACAACGAACTTATCTGCGAATGCGTGGAGAAACTCTGCTTCGGGTGTCGAGAGATTGCTTGGTCCAGAAAAGACCGGGACAAACCGCTGTACATCTCCAAAATAATCAAAGGCAACGATTCTACAAAAATAGAATATACTTACTTGCAATACCACAGTTATATTACTATCCCATTCGTAGAAGATGCTTCCATCGAAAATGCGATTCATTGTCTGGCAGTCATGCTTTACTACAACCGACCGCCCGAAACGATAACCGACCGCATGAAGCGTTTGACTCCGGTCGCCATGCGTATGGAAGTCAAAGAAGGGATAAACAACTGCCTAATTATAAACGACAGCTATAACTCGGATATCAATTCACTCACCATAGCCCTCGACTTTCAAAATCGAAGGGCGGCAGCCAAAGGTATGCGCCGCACGCTTATACTGTCGGACATTTACCAGACGGGATTACCCCCGGCCAGCCTATACCGGAAAGTCGCCGATATCATATTGCACAAAGGAATAGAACGCCTCATCGGGATAGGCCCGGTAATCTCGGATAACGCTTACCTTTTCAATCTCGAAAAAGAATTTTATCCGACGACCGAAAGTTTCCTTGCACAACTTGACCCGGCCGACTTTCATAATGAACTGATTCTAATCAAAGGTGCGCGAGAATTTCATTTCGAGCTCATCTCCGAAACCTTAGAACTGAAACAGCATGAAACCATACTGGAAATAAATCTCGATGCCATCGTCCACAATTACAACCTATTCAAATCGAAATTACGCCCCGAAACAAAAATCATCTGTATGGTAAAGGCTTTCGGCTACGGAGCCGGTTCTTATGAATTAGCAAAGACCTTACAGGACAGAGGAGCCGATTTCCTTGCAGTAGCCGTTGCTGACGAAGGAGCCGAATTGCGGAAAGCGGGAATAACCATGCCCATCTTGGTGATGAATCCCGAAATGAGCAGTTTCAGAACACTGTTCAGCTATTATCTCGAACCCGAAATATATAGTTTCGAACTGCTGAAAGCGATTATCGCAGAAGGGGAAAAATTAGGTTTAGCGGGCTATCCTGTGCACATAAAAATAGATTCAGGCATGCATCGGCTCGGATTCGAAGAAAAGGATATGGAACAAGTCGTGGAAATTCTCAACGACCAAACCGTCGTCATCGCCCGTTCGGTCTTTTCTCATTTCGCAGGAAGCGACGAAAAAAGATTCGACGATTATTCTCATCGTCAAATCGAAACATTCTCCCGTTGTGCCGACTACCTACAACAACACTCCAAGCATAAAATACTGCGACACATACTAAACACGGCGGGAATATTACGCTTCCCCGAATACCAAATGGATATGGTAAGGCTGGGTATAGGATTATACGGAGTCTCCCCTATCGACACACCTTGCGGGCTGGAAACAGTCAGCACATTGAAAACAACTATCCTTCAAATCAAGACACTGTCTGCCGGAGAAACCATAGGGTACGGAAGAAAAGGTGTATTATCTCGCGATTCCCGCATAGCGGCAATTCCCATAGGATATGCCGACGGACTCGACCGCCATCTGGGAAATGGAAAAGGGTGTGTCGTTGTAAACGGGAAACGAGCTGCCATCGTAGGTAATATTTGTATGGACGTATGCATGATCGATGTAACCGATATAGATTGCAAACCGGGTGACCGAGTTGAAATATTCGGAGAACAACTGCCCGTCACCGAAATCGCAGAAAAACTCGATACAATCCCTTATGAAATTCTCACTTCGGTTTCTACCCGGGTGAAGCGAATCTATTACAGAGAATAAATACAGGCGTTTTAAGGAATTATTATACATTCCTTTTTTACAAAATTCCAATCGTTCAAAAAAAACAATTTTTCTTTTGCCGATTCAAAAAAATAGAGGCCCTTCGGGGCCTCTATAAACTGAGATAATACTCTCTCATTTTTTAATTTCAATTTCTTCTTTCAGGTCAATTTCATTTCTCTCGGCATCATAAAATTTATATTCGAGATAAGCGAGAGACTGATTAGGAATTACTTTCAGCTGAAAAGTGTATTTACAACGCCACTTCATCTTCAAAGAAAATACACCTTGATTGACATATGCAGCTACAAAAGGATGTACGTGTAATGTGAATTTCTTTATTTTCAACTTATACACCAGATAATGAATCTTCGACTCCAACAGATCGGTAAAAAGTAAGGAAGGAGGAATAGTACCTTTACCATGACAAGTCGGGCAATCTTCACTGGTAATAATATCGAGTGCCCGCTGGCGGGTAATCTGCATCAATCCGAATTTACTCAACGGCAAAATATTGTGCCTTGCCCTATCATTAGCCATCAGCTCACGCATGCGGTCATATAGTTTCTGACGGTTCTCGGCTTCGTCCATATCGATGAAATCGATCACGATAATACCGCCCATATCGCGCAACCTCAGTTGCCGTGCTATTTCTTCGGCGGCATTCATATTTACATCAAGGGCATTGCTCTCCTGATCGGAAGAAGCCTTCGAACGATTTCCGCTATTTACATCGATAACATGCAGAGCCTCTGTATGTTCGATAATGACATACGCTCCACTTTTAAAAGAAACGGTTTTTCCTAATGAAGATTTTATTTGCTTGGTAATAGCGAAATTATCAAAAATAGGCAACTCCCCATCGTAAAGTTTAACTATATCTTTTCGATCGGGAGAAATAAGACTCACATAGTTGTATATTTGGTTATATGTCTCCTTATCGTTTACATAAATATTTTCGAAAGAAGGGCTAAATATATCACGCAGTATCCCTACGGTTCTACCCGTTTCCTCATAAACGAGCGACGGAAGCTGAGCCTTTTGCAACTTCACTAACATATCTTCCCAACACTTTACCAACGTTTTAAGTTCGTTATTCAACTCTGCGACCCGTTTCCCTTCGGCAACAGTTCTGACAATCACACCGAAATTGCGGGGTTTAATACTTTGTATGAGCTGCCTAAGGCGCAATTTTTCCTCGTTCGATTTAATCTTTTGCGATACAGATACTTTATCTGAAAAAGGGATTAACACTAAAAAACGACCGGCAAAAGAAATCTCTGCCGTAAGGCGAGGTCCCTTAGACGAAATAGGTTCCTTAGCAATTTGAACCAACACTTCTTGGCCCACCTTCAAAGCATCGTTAATCGTACCGTCTTTTTCAATATCGGGCAATAAATCAAATTTAGAAAGAGACAACACTCGTTTGCGATCGGCAAGCGACTGTTTAAGAAACTTTGCACTCGAATTATATTGTGTACCTAAATCGAGATAGTGCAGGAAAGCATCCTTTTCGTAACCTACATCAACAAATGCAGCATTAAGTCCCGGCATCAGCTTTTTGACCCGTCCCAAATAGATATCGCCCACAGAAAACGATATGTTCCGAGCCTCTTTCTGAAGCTCCACCAATCGATTATTCTCGAGCAATGCAATAGAAATCTCTTTGGGTTGTACGTCTACTACAAGTTCGCTGGACATAAATTGTTATTTAGATTACTGATATTCACGCAGCATGTCGGCCTTCTTAAAAAGAACAGGCATCCTGCCAAAAGAGTTTTTAATACTAACCATTGTTATACAAAATGGTTTCGATAAAGCAGAAAGAACAAATCTAATGACTAAATCGCATTAAATTTGTTCTTCGTGTTCTGTCATTCATTGAGCCGACAGACATTATTTCTTCTTATGTCTGTTTTTTCTCAATCTTTTTTTGCGTTTGTGAGTAGCCATCTTATGGCCTTTTCTTTTTTTTCCACTCGGCATAACGGTATGCTTTTAAAGATTAATACTTATATTTATTGATTTTCTTATTTTACTTCACCCATAAAAGTTTTTGCAGGCTTAAATGCCGGAATGTTGTGGGCCGGAATTATTATCGTAGTATTTTTGGAAATATTGCGAGCCGTTTTCTGTGCTCTTTTCTTTACGATGAAACTACCAAAACCTCTCAGGTACACATTTTCACCTTTTGCCAAAGAGCCCTTTACACTCTCCATAAATTTTTCAACGGTTTCAAGAACAACAGCTTTTTCTATTCCTGTGTTTTTAGAAATTTCGTTTACAATGTCAGCCTTAGTCATTTTGCTATAAATTATAATATTTACGAATAATATTGTTTTTAATTTTTTGGACTGCAAATATATAGCTTTTTACCCATCTAAAAAAGCAAAAACACTTTTTTTTCTCAAATTAAAAGCCTCAATCCATACTGTTTTGCGAGTGCAAATATCGTACTTATTTTTTACTTTTCAGCAACTTATATTATTTTATTCTTATAGGAATGTTCCACTCTCCGGTTTAAGACAGCAAGTAAAACCATTTACTCGATCGTTACATCTTAACGAATCTGAAAATAAACCACCTAAATAAAATTAAAAAAAGACTCTTATATAAACAAATTTGTAACATTCCGATTTATTTTCGTATATTCGCCCTTGTAAATCTCTATTCTCACATGGAAATTATAATTATAGTACTTCTTATTTTATGTAACGGAGTACTTTCTATGTCTGAAATTGCACTGGTTTCAGCACGAAAAGTCAAATTAGAAAATAGTGCGAAAAAAGGTAGCAAAGCGGCATTATCAGCCTTAAAACTATCACAAGACCCCGACCGATTTCTTTCAACCGTACAGATAGGTATTACCCTCATCGGAATTTTAACGGGTCTTTACTCTGGCGAAGCCTTAGCCCAAAGCCTTGCAAAACTATTAGCTAAAAGTTCTTTATTAGCTCCTTATGCAGTAGGTTTGGCACAAGCCATCATTGTTATTACAGTTACATATTTAACCCTTATTATCGGCGAATTGGTTCCCAAACGTATCGGTATGATAGCCTCGGAGCGAGTTGCAAAGATAGTATCGAGACCTATGTCGTGGTTATCGTATATCGCATCGCCTTTCGTGTGGATACTCACCAAAAGTACAGCCGGGGTATGCCGTTTCTTAGGGCTTTCATCTCAAAAAGAAGGAATCACCGAAGACGAAATAAAAGCTATCGTTCGAGAAGGTACAGAGGGAGGGTGTGTACAGGAGGTGGAACAAGACATTGTAGAACGAGTTTTTAACTTGGGAGATCGCAATATATCCTCTATCATGACCCACCGGAGCGATTTAATTTGTCTCGATGTACAAGATGACAACACCACCCTGAAATCAAAGATTACCAGTGATCTTCATGCCGTATATCCGCTATGCGAAGACAGCCTCGATAACATTATCGGAATAGTTTCTTTAAAAGATTTATTCGGAAAGATCGATGATAAAAATTTCGATATCAGAGCCGTCGCCTCAACTCCCTATTTCCTGCCGGAAAATATGAGTGTATATACTGCGATGGAAAGGCTCCGCAATGAAAACCAACGCTATGGATTAGTAACCGACGAATTTGGGAGTATTGAAGGAATTGTGACGATAAGCGATATTTTGGGAGCTTTGGTCGGTTCTGTATCATCGGGGCCTTCGGCAGATATTATTATCCGGGAAGATGGCTCTTGTCTCATCGACGGACAATGCTCTTTCTATGATTTTCTGGACCACTACGACATGACGGATCGTTATCAAGAATACAATTACAATACTCTGAGCGGGCTTATCCTCGAATTATTACAGCACATTCCGACCGAAGGAGAAAAGATAGAATGGCTATGCTTCACTTTCGAAATCGTCGACATGGACGGAGCCCGCATCGATAAAGTTCTGGTTCAAAAAAATGAAACGGATAACATAGCCTTGTAACATCGACCTCGATGACAAAGACCAAACTGAATATCGAATCTTGGAACCGGAAGGAACACTTCCGGTTCTTTTCTGCTTTTGACGATCCCTTTTTCGGAATAACTACAAACGTAGATTTTACTACTATATATCTCGAAGCCAAACATGATTCTCAATCTTTTTTCCTTTACTCGCTCCATCATATATTGACAAAAGCCAATGAAACAGACGAATTCAAATTAAGAATCGAGGGAGGGAATTCTGTCGTTAAATACGATACCATACACGTATCTCCGACAATAGGAAGAGAAGACGGAACATTCGGTTTTGCTTTTTTCGAATATATCCCCGATCGCAACGATTTCATTCAACAAGCAATTCAAGAGATAACAAGAGTAAAAAACAGTACAGGATTATCCTTTTCGAAAAATACAGGAAGAGAAGACGTTATCAGATACTCTTCTATTCCGTGGTTCTCCTTCTCCGAAATGAAACACGCTGTTTCTTTCAAGAACGGAGATTCGGTCCCTCGCATATCGACAGGAAAACTCATCGACACAAATGGGAAAATGCTTCTTCCCATATCGATCTGTGCCCATCACGGACTCATGGACGGGAAACATATTGCCCAATTCTTAAATAAACTATCCGAACCATAAAGAATCTCTGCTCCCCATAAGTCTTCCAATCCTGTCTTGTTATGATATAGATATACTATTTGTACCAATGGTAGAGACAAACGAAACGAGGTATATCCCCGATGAATTTGTTTTTACCTTCGTTTGTATTATCTTTGCACCTCTAAAAGATTTAGTATAAAACAGGAGAGGATAAATATCCTCCGTGTGCTTGAACACCACGTAAAAAACAAGAATTATGAATCGTTCTTTTTCCCTGCCCTTTTTAATCATGGGCGTCGTCTTTTGTGTCTGCCTCATCTGCTCGAATTTACTCGAAGTAAAGATGATTTCGTTAGGAGGTATTACTGCGACCGCAGGTCTCATCGTTTTCCCCATCTCTTACATTATCAACGATTGTATCGCCGAGGTCTGGGGATATCGAAAAGCCCGACTCATTATTTGGCTCGGATTCCTGATGAATTTAATGGCTGTCATCTTTATACAGATAGCGATTATATTACCATCAGCTCCATTTTGGGACGGACAGAAATCGTTCGAAACCGTATTTTCATCAACTCCCCGCATCTTATTAGCAAGTTTCATAGCTTTCCTTGTAGGCACCTTTTTGAACGCCTATGTCATGAGTAAAATGAAAATATCGAGTAAGGGTAAACATTTTTCATTGCGAGCCATTACATCGACCGTAGTGGGCGAAAGTGCCGATTCGCTCTTGTTTTTTCCTATCGCATTCGGTGGAGTAGTCCCTGTAAACGAACTATTGATTCTCATTGTAACACAAGCCTGCCTTAAAACGGCCTATGAAATCGTCATATTACCGGTAACGATAAGAGTCGTACGATTCGTAAAAAAGATAGACGGCAGCGATGTCTACGACCAGAAAGTTTCATACAACATATTCAAGATAAAAGAACTACAATAATCAACACGACTTATTATGAAATCAGATACATCACAACTGACCCTGCTGGGACATAAGACCGTGTATAAACAGGATTATGCACCCGAGGTCTTGGAAACATTTATAAACAAACACCCGGAAAACGATTACTGGGTGCGATTCAACTGCCCGGAGTTTACCAGTCTGTGCCCGATTACCGGACAACCCGATTTCGCTACCATACAAATCGACTACATTCCCGGAGAACACATGGTAGAAAGCAAGAGTCTGAAACTCTATTTATTCAGTTTCCGTAACCACGGCGCTTTTCATGAAGATTGCGTGAACATCATCATGAAAGACCTCGTTAAGCTCATGAATCCCAAATACATCGAAGTAACAGGCTTCTTCACGCCCCGCGGCGGTATCAGCATATATCCGTATTGTAATTACGGACAACCGGGTACAGAATACGAGCAAATGGCGAAACAGAGATTACAAAACCACCGTTAAACCAGCTCAGACTTCGGTGAACAATTTTCCTTGCCAAGTATCGCGTTCTTTCATTCGCTTCAACAGACGAGCCGTAAACTCATAGTTCTTTATCCCCCAATTCGGAGCGATAAGCAGTTCGGCCGGGGACTGAGAGACAAAACGTTCGATAGCGATGTGCGGAGACAATCGCTCAGCAAAATCGATTGCCAGATCGATATACTCATCGACATCGTACAAATGAAAATCATTCGGATTGCTTTTATATTCGGCAGCCATACGGGTATGGAGAATAAGCTGCAACTGATGCAACTTAATCGTGTCGAGCGGCAACCGGGACATCTTATCGGCATGAGATAAAATCATCTCCCGATTCTCTCCCGGCAATCCCAATATCATGTGAGCCCCCACTGCAATACCCATTTCAGCCGTACGACAAATAGCATCGACCGAAGCGGCAAAATCATGTCCCCGGTTAACCCTACGCAAAGTTTCGTCGCAAGTACTCTCCACGCCATACTCCACCAATACGAATGTATGTCGGGACAAATCCGCAAAATACTCCAACAGTCCGTCGGGCATACAATCGGGGCGAGTACCGACAATAATCCCCACGACACCGGGGTGAGACAACGCCTCCTCATACTTCTGCTTCAAAACAGCAAGCTCTCCATACGTATTCGTATAAGCCTGAAAATAGGCCAAATAGTGCATCTCAGGATATTTACGGGCAAAAAAAGCTATCCCCTCTTCCAACTGGGAAGTGATACCCTTCCCAGTATGGCAATAATCAGGACTGAACGTCTGATTGTTGCAATAAGTACAACCACCGACCCCAATACCCCCGTCCCGATTAGGGCAAGTAAACCCTGCATGTAACGATATTTTTTGGACTTTGCAATCGAAATGGAGATTCAAAAAATCGGAAAAATCCCGATACCGTTTTTCTCCCGTCACCATCAATGCCCAAATTGATTATAAAATTCGACTACTGCAATAATTCCTTTCTCATACATTTCGATCAGGAAATTTTCATTCGGCGAATGCGTGGCATCCGATTCTAATCCGAATCCCATTAAGACCGATTTCACACCCAAAACTTTTTCAAAAGTTGCTATAATAGGGATACTTCCTCCACGACGTACCGCCAATGGACGTTTTCCGAACGCCAGCTCATACCCCTTTTCCGCAGCCCGATAAGCCGGCAAATCGATAGGACATACATAGCTTTCACCCCCATGCATCGGGCTCACTTTCACCTTTACGCTGCGAGGAGCGACAGAGTATATGTAATCGATAAACATCTTGGATATTTCCTCATGATTCTGATGGGGAACCAACCGGCAAGAAACTTTGGCATAGGCTTTTGACGGCAACACCGTTTTTGCACCTTCTCCCGTGTACCCGCCCCAAATACCGCAAATATCGAACGTAGGACGAATGGCGGTACGCTCCAAAGGTGAATAACCGATCTCGCCCGAAAGAGCCTCCACATCGATCGCCGCTTTATATTTCTCTTCATCATAAGGCACAGCTCCCAACATGGCTCGTTCTTGCGCCGAAACAGTTTCTACTTTGTCGTAAAAATGCGGTAAAGTTATACAACCATTTTCATCTACGACACCGGCCAGCATTTTGCAAAGCTCGTTAATGGGATTAGCTACCGTTCCCCCGAAAATTCCCGAATGCAAATCCCGATTAGGACCAGTGACCTCTATCTCCCAATAAGCCAATCCTCGCAATCCGGTCGTGATAGACGGAGTATCCAAACCGACCATACTCGTGTCTGAGACCAGTATTACATCGCATTTCAACAAATCGAGGTGTTCCTTACAAAAAGCCTCCACTCCGGGAGAACCGATTTCCTCGCCACCCTCTATCAAAAATTTCACGTTACAGCGTAACAACCCCTCTTTGACCGCAATTTCAAAGGCTTTCAACTGGATAAACCCTTGCCCTTTGTCATCGTCGGCCCCCCGAGCCCACAGTTTCCCGTCTTTTACTACCGGCTCGAAAGGCTCGGTATGCCACAGTTCAAGCGGTTCGACAGGCATCACATCATAATGAGCATATACCAGTACCGTAGGGAAACTCCTATCAACTATCTTTTCGGCGAAAACCACAGGCGAGGCCGAGGTAGGCATCACTTCGGCTCTATCGGCTCCGGCTTCCAAAAGCAAATCCCTCCATCGTTCGGCACAAAGCTGCATGTCCTTTCTATGTTCAGGCAACGCACTGATAGAAGGAATACGAAGCAACGAAAATAACTCGTTGAAAAAACGCTCTCTATGACTGTCTATATACTTTTTTGTATCCATATTTTTTAATTTATAATTTATGACTTTGTGCCAACAAATAATAATCGAGAATAACCATTGCTGCCATAGCTTCCACCACAGGCACGGCACGGGGCAATACGCAAGGGTCATGACGTCCTTTTGCCCTCAACACGGTCGGGTTTCCTTGCGAATCGACTGTCTCTATATCTTTCAATAAAGTAGCGACCGGCTTGAACGCGACTCTGAAATAAATATCTTCTCCATTGGAAATTCCACCTTGAATCCCACCCGAATGATTGGTTCTCGCTACGATTTTGCCCTGTTGAGTTTCGAATACATCATTCATTTGAGAACCTCTATATCTCACCCCTCTAAAACCCATACCATATTCAAAGCCTTTTACAGCGTTTATGCTCAACATCGCACTACCCAATGCGGCATGCAGCTTGTCGAACACAGGCTCGCCCAACCCTGCCGGAACATGTCGAACGACACAGGTAACGACACCTCCCACTGTATCGCCTTCTGACTTTACTTTTCCGATATATTCCTCCATTCGTTTTGCCATATCCGCATCGGGACAACGTACCGGATTTTTCTCTATCTCGTCGAAGTCATATCGATTATAATCGCCGGACAAAGACAATTCCCCCACCTGCGAAGTATACGCCCAGACTTCTATGCCCAGCCGAGTTAAAACAAGTTTTGCAAGAGCTCCGGCGACACAGCGAGCTATCGTCTCGCGAGCCGAAGAACGACCACCTCCCCGATGATCCCGTACCCCGTATTTCTGGGTGTATGTATAATCGGCATGCGAAGGGCGGAACACCTCCCGCAAATTATCATAATCCGATGAGTGTTGATTCTCATTATACACAAGAAAACCGATAGGCGTACCGGTTGTTTTCCCTTCGAAAATCCCGGAGAGGAATTCTACCCGATCGTTTTCTTTACGAGAGGTGACAATCGACGATTGCCCGGGACGACGCCTGTTTAACTCTCGCTGTATATACTCCATATCCACAGGAATACCGGCAGGCATACCGTCTACCACCCCACCGATCGCCCTACCATGAGACTCTCCAAATGAAGTAAGCGTAAAGAGATTTCCGAACGTGTTCATCTCGATTATTGTATTAGTTAATTAAACAAAGATAGTACAAACTAAAAGCAAAAACAATACTCGCATAAATTATACCGGTCATTCTATAACTTATAATACAAATATTTATCTTCCATATAGAACCTTAATCCTATGGTTACAAATATAGATAAGAGAACTTAAAAGCGAACGGCTCCATTTTTCGACGATGGTACATTTTCCATAACATCGAACATAATAATCTCAAATACTGTTATTTATTTTCAAAGGAGCCATATACTCCTTTCCTCAAAAAATAATATAAACAAATATCATATCGATTTTTTCCTTATTTTTGTAAATCAATTTCTAAAACTAAAAAAATGAAGAGCATTAAAATTATGTCTTGTATATTGGCTGCCGGCATGCTATTTACAAGCTGCAACATGTCAAATACCGGAAAAGGAGCCCTTATCGGGGGAGGTAGCGGGGCCGCTGTCGGCGCCGGATTAGGTGCGATTTTCGGAAAAGGCAAAGGAGCTGCTATCGGTGCTGCCGTGGGTGCTGCCGTAGGAACAACGGCAGGAGCCCTTATCGGAAAGAAAATGGACAAAGCGGCCGAACAAGCCAAACAGGTAGAAGGTGCACAAGTCGAGCAAGTTACCGACAACAATGGATTACAAGCTGTAAAAGTGACATTCGACTCGGGAATCCTTTTCTCGACAAGCAGTTCAAACCTCAGTTCATCGGCTAAATCGTCTTTAAGTAAATTCGCTAACGACGTACTGAACCAAAATCGTGATATGGACGTCACTATCTACGGATATACAGATAATCAGGGCTGGAAAAACTCGACAGCAGAACAAAGTTACCAGAAAAATCTGAACTTATCTCAGGAGCGAGCTCAAAGTGTAGCAAGCTATCTGCTGGCATGCGGAGTTTCCACGAACCAGATCAAATCTGTGCAAGGTATGGGCGAAGCCAATCCCATAGCAGACAACTCCACGGCAGCAGGCCGACAAGAAAACCGTCGTGTAGAAATCTATTTGTATGCAAGCCAACAAATGATTCAACAAGCCGAAGCCGGAACCCTTTAAGGAATAACGCCATCATAAATCCACTGACAGGCATATTCTGTCAGTGGATTTATAAAATATGAGTCCAACAACTATTTATGTCATTCGATTGTATATACGATATAAAATCAGAATGAGTTTCTCCAAACATTAATTTGACACTAAAAAAGATCCGAATAATGAAAACCGTTTATTTATTTCTCGCAACAGGATTTGAAGAAATAGAAGCTCTCACGATCGTAGATATGTTACGACGAGCCGAAATCGATATTACAACCGTTTCCATATCGCGAAATCTTCAAGTTGAAGGAGCTCATGGAATAACTGTTACAGCCGATTGTACATGGGTGGAACTATCGACCGAAGATGCAGACTGGTTAATTTTACCCGGAGGAATGCCGGGAACAAAACACTTGGGAGAATGCAAACCGTTGGTTTCTTTATTGCAACGCCAAGCCGCTGCCAACAAGAACATTGCTGCCATTTGTGCCGCTCCGTCGGTTCTGGGTCAGGCAGGATTGCTTAACGGATATAAAGCTACCTGTTATCCCGGATTTGAACAATTCCTCACTGGCGCAACTGTAACAGGCGACAA